>OBXT01000016.1_pt1 | contig 69546 bp, 83 predicted proteins | sample 1476621 | NCBI WGS metagenome assembly OBXT01 (sample SAMEA2580169, study PRJEB22360) | human gut metagenome | biome: human gut; feature: human-associated habitat; material: faeces | place: Denmark | collected 2008/2010
AACGGTGGACTGTTAATCCATATGTCGCAGGTTCGAGTCCCGCAGGAGGAGCCAACTAATTTCCTTTAGTTTTACTTTTGTTCTTGTTTTATTTGTCTCCTTTTGTAAAACAGTAATTCTTACCTCCAGAATTAGAACAAAAGATTTGCCCTATAGCCCTTTTGCTATAGGGTTATTTTTTATCTTAAAACAAGTACTATTATTACCCTAAATTACACTCCAATTGATCTTTCTTTACATTTGAAAACCACGTTACATAATCAAATTGGTCGTAATATTTCCGCCCGTTCCAGCCTGAAAATTCAAATAAATTACCAACTTGTCCTTTTTTCTCAAAACCTTTGATGTAAAAACTAGATTTAATTTCAGGGTAAGGCTTATGTGTAAACACTACTTTATGTTTAAATGGCAGTTGGTCAAAATCTTGTAAATCTTGCTCGGTGCAATTATCGCGATCTGTCATCATAATAAACAGATTATCTAAATTTAGTCTTTTGAGACGCTCTTCCCATTTTGCTTTCGCTTCTTGCTCACTGTGATAATGCATAAAATGTAGCGTAATATCACTTAATTTTCCTACTGGATAAGGCTTATCAGTCGTTATAAAACCTAGCTCCATCTGATTATAAGCGGTGAAATTTTGCAGATATTTTACAAAGTCAGCCGGCTCAAGATAGAGATTAACAAAAGGCGAGCGGAATCGTTCGCCTAAATCGTGCAGAATAAACGCACCATTGCAATTACTGGCAATCACTGACATTTCGTGATTGGTCAAACGCTGTTGATTTTTCTGGTTAATTGATTTCCGCATCCGGCGATTAAACCAATTTCTAAATTTAGTAAATAACAAAATACTTTCCTTTTTCCAAAAATACAAAAGAACAGCAATTTATGGTTGCTGTTCTCTATGACAAAAAGTTTAAAGCGAAGTTTAGAACGTTTCTTTCGCTTCTTTTAATAATGCTTCTGGAATAGTAATACCATAGACTTTTGCGGTTTGCGTATTTACAGAAAGCTCCATTTTGCTCACTTCATGTGTTGGAATTGAACCTGCTTTTTCGCCTTTTAACACTCGGGCCGCCACTTTACCTGTTTCCACGCCAATATCATATTGATTTACCGCATAAGCCGCTAATGCCCCATGTTTTACCGTATCACGGTCAGCTGCAATCACAGGCACTTTAATTTCTAATGCAGCTTTGTGCAATGCTTCATAAGCAGAAACTACTGCATTATCTTCAGAAATATAAATCGCCTGCACTTTACCCGCTAAACTGCGTGCTGCTGTGCCAATATCAGCACTACGTTGTACAGCAACAGGCACTACTTTGATATTTGATTTCGCAGCTTCAGCTTGCAATTCTTTTAATACAATCGCTGAGTTTACTTCACCTGCACTAAACACATAGCCAACCGCTTTAAGCTCTGGTACAAATTTATGGATCAACTCCAATTGCGGTTCAATCGCTTTATGGTCTGAAACACCTGTTACATTCGTGCCTGTTGGCTCCCAAGATTTGACTAACTTAGCGGCTACGGGATCAGTTACCGCAGAATAAACCACAGGAATAGTTTTAGTTGCTGCGACAACAGGTTGAGCTGATGGGGTTGAAATTGGAATGATGATCTCTGCTTTATCGCCTACAAATTTACGGGCAATTTGAGCCGCTGTTGCGGTGCTACCTTGAGCAGATTGATAGTCTATTTTAATCGTTTTGCCATCTTCAAAACCTTGATTTGCAAGCTCATCGACAATCCCTTTACGAATAGTATCTAACGCAGGGTGCTCAACAATGGCAGTAATCGCCACCTTCGGCAGTTCTTGAGCAATTGCATTGAGTGAAAACGCAACTAAAGCAGAAATAATTAATGTTTTATAAGATTTCATAACATCATCCTCTTTAAAATCAAATTTAACTTCAACTGAACTATTAAACTAGTACATTTAAATTAAAGATACTCTACCTTTTAAAGAATGTAAAGCAAAATTATTCAATATGGTACTCTAGGTGGATATTCTATCTAGTTATATCAAATAGTTTTTTGTCTCTACAAATTTAATCAAAATGGCGTATGCTTAATCCAACTTTAACCTAATTCAAAATAAGGAATTTGCCATGACAATTTATACAGACAACTCATACACCATTGGTAACACCCCTCTTGTTCGCTTAAAACATTTCGGCAATAACGGTAATTTGGTCGTAAAAGTAGAATCACGTAATCCGAGCTTTAGCGTGAAATGCCGTATTGGTGCGAATATGGTATGGCAAGCGGAGAAAGATGGCCTTTTAACTAAAGGCAAAGAGATCGTAGATGCAACTAGCGGTAATACAGGGATTGCACTTGCTTATGTAGCAGCTGCTCGCGGTTATAAAATTACTCTAACGATGCCTGAAACGATGAGTCTTGAGCGTAAACGTTTATTACGTGGTTTAGGCGTAAACCTTGTATTAACCGAAGGTGCAAAAGGGATGAAAGGTGCGATTGCAAAAGCTGAAGAAATCGTAGCAAGCGATCCAAATCATTACGTGATGTTAAAACAGTTTGAAAATCCAGCAAACCCAGCGATTCACCAACAAACGACAGGCCCTGAAATTTGGAATGCGACTGAAGGTAAAGTGGATGTTATTGTGGCTGGCGTCGGAACAGGCGGTACAATTACAGGGATTTCTCGCCATATCAAACAAGATCAAGGTAAACAGATTATTTCTGTTGCGGTTGAGCCGAAAGAGAGCCCTGTGATTACACAAACCTTAAATGGCGAAGAAGTAAAACCAGGTCCTCACAAAATTCAAGGTATCGGTGCAGGGTTCATTCCGAAAAATTTAGATTTAAGCTTAATCGATCGCGTTGAACTAGTTTCAAGTGATGAAGCTATTGCAACCGCTCGTCGATTGATGGCAGAAGAAGGTATTTTAGTGGGTATTTCATCAGGTGCTGCAGTAGCCGCTGCGAATCGCTTAGCACAACAACCAGAGTTTGCGGATAAATTGATTGTAGCCATTTTACCATCAGCATCAGAACGTTACTTAAGTACCGCATTGTTTGAAGGTATTGAGATTTAATTTATTGTAATATTTTAGAAGGCAAGGATAATCCTTGCCTTTTTCTCGTCTTTACGTTTTTATTTCAATTCATCTAAATACGCTTTATTTGCTTTTTCAAAGGTTTCAGATGTTTTAGCATTTGGTGCTGGTGTAATGAGAGAAATCACGACAATCATTAGTGTTGCCAGTAAGAAACCAGGGATCATAGAATACATTTCTGGCAGTTCAAATAAAGCAGTTAAATCCTTCCAAAAATACACAATTAATGCACCTGTGAGCATTCCGGCCATTGCGCCTAAACCATTCATTCGTTTCCAGAATAATGAGAGTAAGACGATAGGACCAAATGCTGATCCAAAGCCTGCCCACGCATCTTTTACTAATCCAAATACTTGACTGTTTGGATCTTGAGCGATATAAATTGCAAGGGTAGCAACAGCGAGCACCATTAAACGGCTTAACCAAACGAGTTCTTTATCAGAGGCTTCTGGGCGAAGGATGCCTTTGTATAAATCTTCGGTAATTGCACTTGAGCAGATCAATAGTTGGGCTGAAAGTGTGCTCATTACAGCAGCCAAAATAGCAGAAAGTAAGATGCCAGCAATCCAAGGGTTGAATAATAATTTTGCCAGTTCAATGAAAATCTGTTCGTTGTTATGGCTTACTACACTGGCTTGTTCTGGATGTACGAAGAAATAAGCCATACCAAAATAACCAATACCGATTGCACCAGCAAGGCAAATAATCATCCAAGTCATACTAATGCGACGAGCATTTTCGAGTGATTTAACGCCTTCTGCCGCCATAAAACGAACCACAATATGCGGCTGACCAAAATAGCCTAAACCCCATGCCATTAAACTCGCTACGCCCAGCAAGGTTGTGCCTGTGAACATATCGTTGTAGTGACGTTGAGCGATTGTTTCTGCATGTGTGATAGCTGCCTCCATTACCTCAAAGCCACCAATATTCATCAGCACAAAAACAGGTGTAAGAATTAACGCAAAAAGCATTAATGTAGCTTGAATGGTATCCGTCCAACTTACCGCTAAAAAGCCACCGATAAAGGTATAAAGAATCGTAGCAACGGCACCATACCAAATTGCATCCGCATAAGGAACACCAAATAGGTTTTCGAATACGCGAGCACCAGCCACAACCCCAGAAGCACAGTAGACTGCAAAGAAAAGTAAGAAAATCAGTGCAGATAGGATTTTGATGATACGGGTTTTATCGCTAAAACGGTTGTGGAAATATTCTGGTAAAGTTAAAGCATCGCCAAAATATTCTGTGTGCGCACGTAAACGCCCTGCAACCAATTTCCAGTTAAGATAAGCCCCTAATGTTAAGCCAATTGCCAACCAAGCTTCAATTAAACCGCCCGCATAAATTGCCCCTGGTAATCCCATTAGCAACCAACCAGACATATCTGATGCGCCCGCAGAAAGTGCGGTAACAAAGCTCCCTAAGCGACGCCCGCCTAAGATGTAATCAGAGAGATTATTGGTAACACGATAGGCGATAAAGCCAATTAAGATCATTCCTAACAAATAAATCAGGAAAGTAGTTACGGTTGGATCTAAGCCAAACATTATGTATCCTCTTAAAATTTTAAAGAAAAGAGATTACTGATTTTTTGTAAAATTTCAACTTAAACCGCATAAAAAGGAGGATTTTTTTGATTTAATCGGGCTTATTCCGCAATAATTAAATGATGCAGTGGCTTATCCCAAGGTTCAAGCGGTAACTTTTCTACACACTGACAAGCGTGAGCCAGCCCTATGCGAATAGCATTCGGATTTTGTTCAAAGGTACGATCGTAAAAACCTCCGCCATAGCCAAGTCGCCCAAGCTGTTTATCACAACCAACAAGCGGTGTAAAAATCATATCAATTTGCGAAGTCTGGATTACATTTCTCACATCTAATTTCGGTTGTAACAAGCCCCATGGGTGTTTTTCTAACGGTGTGTTAGCTTTGAAACGAGAAAAAAGCAAATTTCCCTTTGAAAAAGGATGAATAATCGGTAAATAGCATTTTATGCCCCGTTTACGTAACTCTTCAACTAACACAAGCGGTGAAATTTCGTGTTTAAATGGCAAATAAACAGCGATATGTTCAGCTTGCTGTTTTTTGATAATATCTAATGCAATAGGAACGAGATCGTGTGAGGCCTGTAACTGTTTTTCAGCCGATAAATGTGAGCGTTTTTCAAGAAGTTGTTTACGAAGAACTTGGCGGTCTGTTTGAATGGAAGATTGCATAGCAAATAGATGATGAGGTGTCCGAAGTGCCGCTATCGGTAATAGTCCTTGAACCAGAAGGTTCAAGGGAGTCGAACGTATTTGTTTTTAGGCTTCTTACTTAAAGTAAGCATGCTCACCAACAACTGGATGTCCAACTCAAAGTTTTAAATTATCGGCTCAGGGACGTAACCAACAACGCACACCCCAGACGGGTTAGAATATTAACGGAATTTTGCCTTTTTTCCTAGTCTTAAACGTAATTTATTTTACGTTTGCCTAGCTTTTAGGCGAGCATATAACAGTTATTCATCAACCGTAATTGATGCGGCTGGCTGAAGTTTATTCAATGAACTATCTAGCTGCTGAATGCAGTTTTGTAACACATTTTTATTGTTTTCATTGCGTTGTTTTTCAAGCTCAAGTTCATAGTTTAAATTAAGTGCCACGATTGCCAATACTTTTTCTAACTGAATAATGCCTGATTGTTCTTTTAGAACGCCTACACGTTCTTCCAAACGTTGAGCAGAGGCAAGTAAATTATCTTTCTGTTCTGGTGGACAATGTAATCGTAAAACTTGCCCAAAAATTTGTATCTCAATATTATTTGCCGACATAACAAGCCGTCCTTATAAAGAATAAATTAGTTTATTATGCCATTATTCAATTTAATCATAAATAGAAAAATCGCTAAATTCCATTCAACAATTTTAATTATTTATAGGTAAATCAGTATAATAGCCCGATTTTTATCCCTTATTTTATGTTTTTTTGCTATTATGCGAGCCTGATTGATCATCCTCTGATTTTATTAATATGACAATACAAGTAGAATTTAAACAACTCGTTGCCCAACTGCAAATTGAGCTTACACCTGCCGAATTTCACGGCTTTTTAAGTGGCTTAATTGTTGGCGGTGTTCAAGATGAATCTTGGAAAACATTAACCTACCAATTTACCAATGATGGGCTCGCATTTTCTCAAGCTCCTCTCAAAACATTGGAAAACTTTTATCAAGAATTGACCGCTAGTTATACGGAAGCCAACACGCTTTTCAGCCTTTGGTTACCTGAAGATGAAAATGATGGCTTCGCTCTTGCTGATAGCATTGCGGAATGGACAAGCCACTTTATTTTGGGGTTAGGTTTAGCTCAACCCAAATTAAGCGAAGAAAAAGATGAAGTAGGCGAAGCAATTGATGATTTAGAAGAGATCTCACGCCTTGGCTACTACGATGACGACAAAAACGAAGAACTCATCGAAGCGGGCGAAGAAGTTGTCGAATATTTACGCGTGCTGGCTCTTTTCTTGCACAGCAATTTCGCATTAAATACCACACCTGCAAACAAAGCTCAACTGCACTAATTTTGAAGAATAAGGATAATTATGACTCAGCTTAAAAATGATCGTTATTTAAAAGCCCTATTACGTGAACCTGTGGATATGACACCCGTTTGGATGATGCGTCAAGCAGGTCGTTATTTGCCAGAATATAAAGCAACCCGTGCACAAGCAGGCGATTTTATGTCGCTTTGTCGCAATGCTGATTTAGCTTGTGAAGTAACTTTACAACCTTTACGCCGCTATGCACTAGATGCCGCGATTTTATTTTCAGATATTTTGACTATTCCAGATGCAATGGGTTTAGGTTTAAGTTTTGGTGCAGGGGAAGGTCCTAAATTTGCTCGCCCAATTGAGCATAAAATCCAAGTGGATAACTTACCAATTCCCGATCCTGAAGGTGAATTACAATATGTAATGAATGCTGTTCGCACCATTCGCCGTGAATTAAAAGGCGAAGTGCCGTTAATCGGTTTCTCTGGCAGCCCATGGACTTTAGCAACTTATATGGTAGAAGGCGGTTCAAGTAAAGCATTCACTAAAATAAAAAAAATGATGTATGCCGATCCGCAGCTTTTACACGCATTATTAGACAAACTTGCAGACAGCGTCATTCTTTATTTAAATGCACAGATTAAAGCGGGTGTACAAGCGGTAATGGTATTTGACACTTGGGGCGGTGTGTTAGCTCACGAAGAGTACAAAACCTTCTCATTGCAATATATGCAAAAAATCGTGGAAGGCTTAATTCGCGAAAATGAAGGCAGAAAAGTACCTGTTACACTTTTCACCAAAGGTGGTGGATTATGGCTTGAAGCGATTGCTGATACAGGTTGCGATGCAGTTGGTTTAGACTGGACTGTTGATATTCGTGAGGCGAAAAAACGCGTAGGGCACAAAGTAGCACTGCAAGGCAATATGGATCCGAGCGTATTATATGCTCCAGCTGCACGCATTGAGCAAGAAGTTAAAAACATTCTTGCAGGTTTTGGCGAAGGCTCTGGTCACGTATTCAATCTAGGGCACGGCATTCACCAAGATGTTCCAACCGAAAGCCCGAAAGTGTTTGTAAACGCTATTCACGAGTTTTCGAAGCAATATCATAAATAATTAGCTGCAAGCGGTGGAGTGTTGTAAAACTTTTACGAATTCGACCGCTTTATCATTAACTATCGCGAGGAATTATATGCGAAACCCCATTCACAAACGTATGGAACGCTTTGAACCTTGGCAACACCTGACCTTTATGGCATGTTTGTGTGAAAGAATGTACTCTAACTTTCAAATGTTCTGCCATGTAGCTGAACAAGAAGAGAATACGAAGCTCTATCAGAATATCTTAAATCTTGTCTGGGAGCATCTCACTGTTAAGGGAGCGAAAATCAACTTTGATAATCAGCTCGAAAAATTAGAAAACATCATCCCAGATGTGAACGAATATGAATTTTTCGGCGTGCTTCCTGCCCAAGATGCGTGCGAAGCACTTTCTGAATTGCTACACAGCATCATTGCTGGTGCAACACTTGAACAAGCGATTCGCATTAGCCAAATCTCGCTTGGCACAGTGGCAAGCTATTTAGAGATGCAAAATGAACGAGAATTAAGCGAAGTAGAGCTAAAAAATTCAGAAGAAATTCAAGAAGAATTAGACGTACAATGGCAAATTTACCGCCTTCTCAATGAATGCGAAGAGCGCGATGTTGCCTTGATTTTAGATCTTAAAAATGAGATCAGAAGTGCGGGAATAAGCAATATTGGTGTGATTTTTAACCAGTAGAATTATTTTTCAATAAAAAATAATATTTGCCTATTTGAGAAATTTGAACTTTGAATTAAGCTACACCAAGTTATATCAACCCTTTCGGCGATTTTCGCCATAACTAAACAATCTTTGAGGATTAAACTATGAACAAAAGTGAATTAATTGATGCTATCGCAGCAAAAGCAAACTTAAGCAAAAAAGATGCTAAAGCAGCTTTAGAAGCAACGTTAGAAGCCGTATCTGAAAGCTTAAAAGCTGGTGATGCTGTTCAATTAATCGGCTTCGGTACATTCAAAGTAAACAAGCGTGCAGCACGTATTGGTCGTAACCCAAGTACTGGCGAAGAGATCCAAATCGCGGAAGCTAAAATCCCAGCTTTCGTTGCAGGCAAGGCATTAAAAGATTTAGTGAAACAGTAATAGAAAATTGCTATTAAAAAACGGTCTAAACCTTATATGATAAGCATAAGGTTTAGACCGTTTTCATGTCTTTTATGTCAGATTATTTTTGTTCTTCTTTAAAAGGTTGTGATTTAGATTCAGCATTTTGTTCTGACACAATTTCATACTTCTTTATCAATTCTTCTTCTAGTATCTTACCTTCTTTTGCTACTTGATCTAATTTTGCCTGTAATTCACTAAAGATTTTATGTGACTCTTCCGTTGGTTGGTGAACTACTTTTTCTCCTTCTGTCATCAATTGTATGCCCAATGATAAGGCTTCTAAAGATTTTTCTTTAAGCTGTTTTACTTTCTCATCAGCAATTTGCAAAGTATCTGCACTTTGTTTAATTACATCAGCTTGAGCTAATAACGCTTTATTCATTGCATCACGCAATAATTTTTCATCTTTTGCTTTGTCGCCTAGTTTTTCTACTTCAGTAGTAATCGCATTTTCGATACCTTGTTCTTGAGCTTTTTGCCATTCACGGAATTTTTTGTAATCTTCCGCTCCAGTGTCTACTACTTCCGCAGATTTCTCTTCAGCTTTCACTTCCGTTTTTTCTTGATTACTTGATGCAGTTTCTTGTTCCGTTTTTGTTTGGACTGCTGGTGCTGTATTTGCAACATTAACTGTTGTTTCTGTAGGCTTATCACAAGCGGTTAAAAGTACAGATAATAATGCAATCGCACTTAATGTTTTTAATTTAGTCATATTAACCTCAAAAAAATGGCTAGCGAAACACTAGCCATTGTTATTTGTTTAAATCTAAAATTATTCGCCGAAAGTTTGTTGTAATTCAGCTTGTAATTGTTGTAACACATTGCCTTCTTGGATAAGTTGCTGTGTTTTCTCTGCTAATGCATTTTGTGATTCAGGTGTTGGCTGAGACATCACTTTTACAGAATCTGCTACGATTGAACTGGATAAAGTTAAAACTTCTTTGGTTTTTGCTTTAAATGCAACAACTAATGGGCTTTTGACTTCTACAGCATCTAAAGTTTTTACTGTTTCATCTACAGTTTTTGTAAATTCAACTAATGCAGCTTCCACTTTTTTAGGGTCATTCGTTGCTAACTCAGTTTGAAGTTTTTGTTGAGCTGCATTTGCTGCTTGCTCTTGTGCTTTATTCCAACCTAAGATTTTTTGTAAATCTGTTTTACCCTGAGCTAACTCTTCTGCACTTAATTGCACAGCTGGTTTTGCTGTTTCTGCTGGAGCTGCTTCTTGTTGTGCCACTGGTGCTTGAGTTTGTGCAGGTGTTGCTTCTGCTTTTGGTACTTCAGCAGCTTTATCTGCTGGTTTATCACAAGCGGTTAAAAATAATGCAAATAATGCTGTTGCACTGATTTTAGTTAATTTAGTCATTTAAGTTCCCTTTATGTAAAATAAATCTCTCTCAATAGAGAGGTTTGTATATTGTACGCTGTATAGACCGACTTTCAAAACAAATGTTCCGTAAAGTCTTGTATATTTATGTAAATTTAAGCTTTTTTGTGATGTTTTTCTAAACTACGATGGCGAATTTGCACTTTTTTGCCTTTCGCTTGGAAATATTTGGCGAGCTGTTCGGTCACAAAAACAGAACGGTGTTTGCCTCCCGTACAACCAATTGCAATAGTTAAATAACTTCGGTTGTTTTTTTCAAGCTGAGGCAACCACATTTCTAAATAATTACGTGTGTGATAGATAAATTGGTGCACTTCTGTTTGTCGCTCTAAAAAATCAATTACAGGTTGCTCTAGTCCTGTCATTGGACGCAACTCTGGATTCCAATGCGGGTTAGGCAAGAAACGTACATCAAACACATAATCTGCATCAGCTGGCAAACCATACTTAAAGCCGAAAGATTCAAACACAATATTTAGCTCTTTCTCTTGATGCCCCTGTAACAACGTTCTTAAATTTTCTGCCAGTTCGTGTGAAGAAAGGTGGGAGGTATCAATAATGTAATTGGCTTGTTGAAGCAATGGTTCAAGTAAACGTTCTTCCAAATCAATCGCACTTTCGAGAGATAAATCTTGGCTAGAAAGCGGATGTAATCGGCGAGAATCACTGTAACGGCGAATAAGCATGCTCCGTTCGCAATCTAAGAACAACAATTTTACGTGATAAGGTGAAAGCTGGGCAAATAGTTCATCTAAAACTTTTGCATCTTCTGGTAAATTTCGGACATCAAGACTAACCACCGCTGATTCTTTTGACTTAGAGAGATATTCTGCTAATTGAGGGATTAACGGAAGCGGAATGTTATCCACGCAGTAATATCCAACATCTTCTAATGCACGTAATGCAACTGATTTACCCGAGCCTGAACGCCCACTAATAATGATAAGTTCCATAATAGCCCCATCAACTACTCTTCTGTTTCTGATTGTCTATCAATATATGCCAAAATCTGCCAGATTTCATCTGCCGATTGTGTTGCTCTGAGCTGTTTAGCTAATGCTTTATCGCTAAGTTTTTGGGCAATTTGCTGCAAACAGCCTTTGTATTTTTCACAACAGCCTTTAGGAAACATCATGGCATAAACCAAATCAACCTCTTTATTATCACTGGCTTCATAATCAATTGGTTGTTCTAATTTAAAAAAGAGAGCAATGGGCTGATTAAGTTCAGTACAGTCAGATGGTAGTTTTGCGTGTGGTAATGCAATACCATTACCGATGCTAGTGCAACCTAATTTTTCACGTTTGAACAAATTTTCAAAACAGATCACAGGGCATACCTCTTTTGCATTGAGACGGTATTCTAACTGGATAGATTCAGCAACTGTTTTGCCCGCTAACTCTAATAAGCGTTTTTTACTTGAAACGACCACATCATGATAAATATGATCTGGGGTTAAAAATTCTGTTAATTGCATAATAAAAGTGCCATTGAAATTCAATGGCATTCGTTATTGGAAGGATTAAAGTTTAAACTGATCACCTAAGTAAACTTCTTTTACTTTCGGATTTTCAAGCACTTGGCTTGGTGTGCCTGTCGCAATCATCTCACCACTACCGACAATATAAGCACGCTCACATACATCAAGTGTTTCACGCACGTTGTGATCGGTAATCAACACGCCTAACCCACGTTCTTTTAGATTGACGATAATTTTTTTTATATCAATAACGGAGATGGGATCCACCCCTGCGAAAGGTTCATCCAACAAGATAAATTGTGGATTAGCTGCCAGTGCACGAGCGATCTCAACACGACGACGTTCTCCCCCAGAGAGAGCTTGCCCAAGACTGTTGCGGATATGTTCAATATGGAATTCTGAAATTAATTCATCCGCACGTTCGCAACGTTGTTTATCATTTAGATCTTTACGTACTTGTAACACAGCCATCAAGTTATCATACACACTTAAACGGCGGAAAATTGAGGCCTCTTGCGGAAGATAACCAATCCCCTGTTTCGCACGATCGTGCATCGGTAGAGTGCTAATATCTTTTTGATCAATACGAATTGTACCATTATCGTGGCGAACTAAGCCTACTACCATATAAAACGACGTAGTTTTACCCGCCCCATTTGGACCAAGTAATCCCACGATTTCGCCTGTGTTTACGTGAAAGCTCACATCTTTCACTACCTTACGATTTTTATAGCTTTTCGCCAAATGTTCTGCATAGAGCGTTGCCATAATTTTCCTATTTTTTATTCTGATTTAATTGGTTTGGAATTAGTACGGTTTTCACACGTGTTTTTCCACCGCTTGTCGCTTTAAGCTGTTGCTTTTTCACATCATAAGTGATTAACGGTGCTTTGATAAAGCTATCTAGTTGCTTTAATTCTGCATCACCTGTTAAAGTTAAAAATTCGCTATTCAAATCATATTTTACGCTTGAACCTTTCCCATTTACAGGCTTACCATCATCAAGAGTTTGCTGGAAAGTAACAGGCGAACCTACCGCATCTAATGTTTCTTTTTTACCTTCTTGACGAACGATTGTCACTTTATTCGCTTTCACGATAATTGAACCTTGTGTAATAGTGACACCATCATCAAAAACGACCGTGTTTGTATTCATATCTAATGATTGACTGCCTGAATCAATGTTAATTGGCTGGTCAGTATCATTTTTTAATGCTTGAGCCGATAAACTCACGCCTAATAAAGCGATTAAAATTGTTGTTTTTATTGCAAATTTCATTGTTTTTCCTTCTCTTGCTCATTTGCCGCTTTAATGACTGTCGGCTCAATATAGCTTTTCACATCTTTTAGCAAGGTTGCCACTTGCTGTTTTAAATTTCCTTTCAACCCTATACCGCTGGTGGTAAAACCTAAGCCCTGTGATTTAACTTCACTGTCAGTAAACACATCTTGCGTAATTAAATTAACTGAAAGATGATCCGTTTCAATACGTTGTAATTTTGAAGTTGGCTCAAGAGCTTGTAGTGTTACATGACCAGAAAGAGTCAAAATTCTCTCCGCATTGATTTCTGCGTGATCTGCACTCAATTTCCACTGTTTTAAAGCGGTCAATTTATCAAATAAATTAACTAACGGGTTTGTAAATTCGGTTTTTTCGCTCTCTTCATAACGCTTGATCTCTTCTGCTTCAGCGTAATATTCTGGTTTGCCTTCTAAATCAAACACCGAAGTAGACATTCGATTACCTGTGTAATCTGGCATTCCCTCTTTTTTAATCAGATTATCTAGTCCGTTTGTCTCGTCTTTGGCTTGATATTGCATCCAGCCTAGCAAGGTAGCCATAATCACCAATAGCAGGGCAGTTATTCGTTTATTCATATCCCATACCTATAAATTTAATGCTAAATCATAACATAATTTTGATATTCATAGAGAGAGTTAGTTCAGGGATTTTGTAAATTTTGTAAAAAAATAAACCGCTTGTAAATTTTTTAATACTTACAAGCGGTTAGTTTTCACGGTAGTTTTACTAAACTCTAACCTGTATTTCGCATTCCTGCTGCAATCCCTGTGATAGTAATCATCAAGGCTTGTTCAAGTTCTGGATCTGGGTTCTCAGTTTGGCGTAAACGGGCAAGTAACTCAACTTGTAATAAGTTAAGTGGGTCGGTATAAACATTACGTAAGGCGATAGAATCGGCAATCCAAGGTAAATCACCCATTAACTGACCATCGCTTGATAGAGCAAGAATGGTTTGAATATCCTCACTCAATTGCGTACGGAGATTTTGCCCTAGGCGTTGCAACTCTTTAGCGACTAAGCGTTGATCATAATGTTCTGCCAACCATAAATCTGCTTTGGAGAACACCATCTCAAGCATACCGATACGGGTTGAGAAGAAAGGCCACTCTTTACTCATCTCTTTAAACGTTGTTTCATCACCTGCTTCAATCATTTTACGCAATGCAGCTCCCGCACCAAGCCATGCTGGTAGCATTAAGCGGTTTTGCATCCACGCAAAAATCCAAGGAATCGCACGTAAACTCTCCACGCCACCATTTGGATTACGTTTTGAAGGGCGTGAGCCAAGTGGTAATTTTGCTAACTCTTGTTCTGGTGTTGCCGCACGGAAATAAGGCACGAAATCAGGTTCGCCACGCACCACGCCGCGATAAATTTCGCATGAAATTTCTGAGCCTTTATCCATCACATCTCGCCAACCCTGTTTAGGTTCTGGCGGCGGAAGTAAGTTCGCTTCTAATACCGCACTCGCGTATAAATTCAAGGTATCAACAGCTACTTCTGGTAATCCAAGTTTAAAACGGATCATCTCACCTTGTTCTGTTACACGTAAGCCTGATTTGAGCGAGCGAGGAGGTTGAGATAAAAGTGCCGCATGCGCAGGTGCACCGCCACGACCAACCGTACCACCACGACCGTGGAATAAAACGAGCTCAATATTATGTTTTTCCGCCAAATTCACTAAGGCTTCTTGTGAGCGATATTGTGCCCAAGAAGCGGCTAACATTCCCGCATCTTTTGCAGAATCGGAGTAGCCGATCATCACCATTTGGTAGTTATTGATAATGCCACGATACCAACCGATATTGAACAAATCGGTCATCACTTTTTCACTGTGATCCAAGTCGTCCAATGTCTCGAACAGCGGGGCAACAGGAATGGTATATTTGCAGCCTGCTTCTTTGAGTAATAAATGCACCGCTAACACATCTGATGCTTCACGTGCCATAGAGATCACATAAGCTGAAATCACACCTTCTGGCTGCTCAGCGATGACTTTGCAGGTATCTAAAATCTCTTGCGTTTCTGGACTTGGCGTCCAATTGGTTGGAATAAGCGGGCGACGTGAGCTTAATTCACGCACTAAAAACGTCTGTTTATCATTTTCAGTCCATTGTGAATAGTCGCCTAAGCCAATATAGCGGGTGATTTCTGCGATTGCCATTTCATGACGGGTACTTTCTTGGCGAATATCTAAGCGAGAAAGAGTTAAACCAAAGCAGCGAATACGACGTAAGCAATCTAGTAAACCACCGTTTGCGATGATACGCATTCCGCAAGCGTGTAACGATTCGTAGCAATCGAAAAGCGGTTCCCAAAGCTCTTCGTCATTAAATAACACTTCATCTTTTCTGATAGTAACGGGCTTACCTTCAATTAACTCGCCAAAATAAGTTAAAGTATTTTGTAATTTGCTACGTAAGCCTTTTATCACCACACGGTATGGCTCAATATGATCGCCATATTTTTCGCGGAATTCAGGCGTGCAGTGCACCACTGAAAGCTCTTCGGCTAAATTACTAATATCGCGTAAGAAAAGATCTGCAGCTTTCCAACGGTTCATATAGAATACTTTGCGAGTTACTTCAGAAGTCACAAACGGATTTCCATCGCGGTCGCCGCCCATCCAAGAAGAGAAACGCACAGGGACAAGTGCTATATCGTGTTGCACGCCAAAATGTTTTTCTAATTGGAAATTCAACTCGCGACAGAAGTCTGGTACAGCAGTCCAAAGGCTATTTTCAATAATAGCCATTCCCCATTTAGCTTCATCAATTGGGGTTGGGCGAGCGGCACGAATTTCATTGGTATGCCACGCGAGTGCAATTAACTGCATCAAACGGCGTTGTAGGCGGAATTTTTCGCCCTCGGTTAAATCATCGTGCTCTAATTGTTCTAAACATTTATTGATCTCAACATGTTTATGCACTAAAGAACGACGGGTTACTTCGGTTGGGTGAGCGGTTAAAACAAGCTCAACCAGTAATTTTTCAACGGTTTGAATGACTAACTCAACAGGCGTATTTTGTGCTTTCAAGCGGGCGAAAAGTGCACCTAGAGCACGATTACCTAAGGTTTCATCATAATCATGTCGAGAGATCGTTTGATATTGTTCTGCAATATTGGTGAGGTTTAAGAATTGGCTAAAAGCTCGTGCCACAGGCAAGACATTTTCTGTCGAAATATGAGCAAGTTTATTCAGCAACTGCTCGCGGGCTTGTTCATCACCACTACGAGATTTTTTTGAAAGCTGACGAATGCTCTCAATGAGATCTAAAATTTCGCTTCCTTGTGCTTCTCGAATGGTTTCTCCTAAAAATTCGCCCAACATATGAATGTTTTGACGCACGCCAGAATGAGGTTGGCTCATAATGTTTCCTCTTTAGATTTTAAAAATTAACTGAAAATAGATATATCGAATTTGAGTTAAAATTTCAACCTAGAATTTTTTTATTTATGAAAAAAATAATAAAATACGAATTTTATTCTGGAAATAAAAAAACGTAGAGCATATCACTCTACGTTTAACTTACATAATTAACCTGCAACAGACGGTAAAATTCCAGCTTGCATTAAGAATGGAATGACCATAATAATCACGCCCATAATCAACGCAATCACTAACGCGGTATTCCCACCTGCAACACGATATGGTAGATTTGGGTGCAATTGACGAGCACGCCATGCCAAGCCGATTGGAAGCACTAATCCGTAGAAAGCAAAGAGTAAACCTGCATAGCCTAAGGCTGCGATAAAACCATTTGGATAGAACAATGCAAACGCAAGCGGTGGAATAAAGGTTAATGGTGTCAAAATCAAGCGATTGTTTGGCAATTGTACGCGTTTTAATAAGTCGCCCACACCTTCAAAAATCCCCATTGCTACTCCTAAGAATGAGGTAATTAATGCTAATGTGGAGAAAATTCGTACCATTTCGCCTAAAACGGTGCTACCCGTGATTTGGCTTGTTGCTTTCACTAAGCCGTTTAAGGTTGCATCTTGTTTTAATAATGTTGCAAACTCACTTTGGCTCAATACCCCGTGCGTTGCCAATTGCCATAATAGATAGGCTGAAAGTGGGATAATTGTCCCAATTAACACCGCAACACGGATTTTTTTGATGTCTGCTTCTAAATAGCTGTTGATGCTCCCCATAATCACATGGAAACCAAACGACGTGAAAAAGATAGGAATTGCAGAAATCACTAATAAATTATCTAACGGCACGGAGGTGAGGTTTTCTAATTTAGCTTTTGGAAGCATCATCATCAATACGCCAATGAATGCTACAATTTTTCCGATAAAGAGTATGCGGGTTAGGCCATCGACACCTTTAATCCCAATAACAACAAAAGTACCAAGAATAAAGGTAAAAATTAAAATCCCGAGTTTTAATGCGTTATCTGCCCCTAAATTTTCAGGCAATACCCCCGAAACCAATGAGCCTCCGCCCGTAATATAGGCAGCTAATAAGGCATAAAGTAAAATTAACAAGCTGGCGGTAGCTAATACACGCCCTGTCATACCGAAATATTGTTCAGCAAGTGTTGCTACGCCTACATCTTGTTGTTTAGCGGTTTGGTATACTTCCATAAAGAGCAAGCCTGTATAGGTAAGTAATAACCACAAACCAACGAGTAAGACGAGCGTCATACCAAAGCCCATTCCTGCGGAAGTAAGTGGCATCGCCAACATTCCTGCTCCAATGGTCGTGCCTGCAATCATTAAGGCACTGCCCAAAATTTTATTTTTCATAAGATCTCCTGTATATAAAAAGTTTGCATTCTAGCAAATCTAAGATTATTCATTTAAAGTAATTTTTGTTTTCTATGCTAAATTTAATCGTTTGTGGCGATACAAGCAGTATTTTTATCTATTTTCGACAAATTTTAATGCATCTTCTACAATTGACACATTCGCCCCTGGTTTACAAGCATTTTCACTTAAATGGCGACGCCACTGTCTTGCACCTTTACAATTTTGGAATGCCCCAAGCATATGACGAACGATATGATTGAGGTAAACTCCTTTCTCTAATTCTTTTTCGATATAAGGCAACATCTTTTCCACTGCTTCTCGGGCAGTAACAAGCGGTCGATTTTCGCCAAAAATTTGCGAGTCAATTTCACCCAATAATGAAGGATTTTGATAAGCCTCGCGCCCCACCATCACACCATCAACGAATTGAAGATGATGTTTAATTTCTTCAATGGTCTTAATACCACCATTGATAGAGATGTTGAGATGTGAAAAATCACGCTTGAGCTGATAAACGCGTTCATAATCAAGCGGTGGGATTTCTCGATTTTCTTTCGGGCTTAAGCCTGAAAGCCATGCTTTACGAGCGTGCACGATAAAATCATTCGAATAAGGTTGCACTTTTTCGATGAAATCACACAGAAATTCGTAGCTGTCTAAATCATCAATTCCGATGCGATGTTTAACCGTCACAGGGATTTGGACTGCATCTTGCATTGCTTTAATGCAGTCTGCGACTAAATCGGCTTTACCCATCAAACAGGCACCAAACATGCCATTTTGTACGCGATCAGACGGGCAACCTACGTTTAAATTCACTTCCGCATAACCGCGTTCTTCTACCAATTTTGCACAATGTGCTAGCTGTTTTGGATCGCTTCCACCTAATTGCAATGCTACTGGGTTTTCAGCAGGATTGTACTCCAACAGATCATATTTGGCGTGAATGATTGCTGGAGCGGTGATCATTTCGGTATAAAGCAAAGCGTGTTGGCTAAATTGGCGATGAAAATAACGGCAATGACGCGTAGTCCAATCTAGCATAGGGGCAACAGAAAATCGCCCTGAATAAAAATTTTTCTGCATAGTTTTATAAATTGAAAGGAATTAAATTTTCTGAGAGTTTTGCAAAAGAGTTCAGAAATATAACCGCTAGTGATAAGGATTAAATATGGAGAGATAATACTATAAATCAAAGCGTTTTGCTTTAATTTTCTGGTAAAAAAGAAAGATATACACAAGATATCCATAAGCAAAACAACACAATATATAGTGCTTTTATAATTCTAAAGCACTATATATAGAACAAAATCGTCTAAAAGATTTTCTCTTTATAAATCAATAAACTAGTAAAGGAGGAGTAGAAAATGTGCTCAAAAGCATTTTGTCAAGACTTGTTCTTACCAAAGAAATTCCCTAGAATTCGCCCTCAATTTCAACAAGGAAACATAGGGCAAAGTATGAAAAGACGTAATCTTTTTGAAAAACGCTTGAACATCAAACCATACGAATATCCTGAGCTACTTGAGTTTAAAGATGCTATCCGCCACTCATATTGGTTACACACCGAGTTCAATTTTACAGGTGATATTCAAGATTATCGCACAACCATTAGCGACCACGAACGCCACGTTTTAACACGTGCAATGCTAGCGATTTCACAGGTAGAAGTGAATGTAAAACGTTTCTGGGGCGAGCTCTATCGTTATTTTCCAAAACCTGAAATGGATGATGTGGGGGGAACTTTTGCTGAATCAGAAGTTCGCCACAAAGATGCTTATTCATTTTTGCTTGAAAAATTAGGCTTAAATGAGATGTTTAGCCAAATTCAAGAGATTGAGCCGTTAATGAACCGCATCCGCTACATGGAAGCCTTTATGAAAGATAAAGATGCAGGCAGAGGCGAGTTTGTACTTTCTTTAGTGCTTTTCTCTTTATTCGTTGAACATATTTCATTATTTGGTCAATTCTTGATTATGATGTCTTTCAATAAGTATAAAAACTTATTCAAAGGGATTTCAAATGCGGTTGAAGCAACTTCTAAAGAAGAAGAGATTCATGGTAAATTTGGTATTGCATTATATGAAATTTTACGTGATGAACATTCAGAATTATTTACAGATGAATTCTTCGTTGAATTAAAAACCTTAGCAGATCAAGCATTTGATGCAGAAAAAGACATTTTAGATTGGATTTTTGAAGACGGTGATTTGAGCTTTATTAGCAAAGAAACTGTGCTCAATTACATTAAAAGCCGTTGTAACAATTCATTGATGATATTAGGTTTAGAACCACCACACGATATCAATCCTGAATTGTTAAAAGAAACAGAGTGGTTTGATATTGAGATTCTTTCAACCAAAGAAACGGATTTCTTTAACAAACGTAGTACCGATTATAGTAAAAAAATGAAACAGATTACCGCAGATGATTTATTCTAGTTCCCGTCCCGATTTTGCTTGGCTAAACAAAGATAGCCGTTTATTTTTAGAACGTGGTTATTTACTTGAAGGAACAACCGCTTTAGACCGTATCCGTTATATTGCTGAACACGCTGAAAGAAAATTAGGTATTGAAGGTTATGCGGATAAATTCTTCCACTATATGGCTCGTGGTTATTTCTCACTTTCATCGCCAATTTGGTCAAACTTTGGCTTAGACCGTGGTTTACCAATTTCTTGTTTTGGTAGTTATATTGGGGATTCTATCCACGAAATTATGGAAACTACTGCAGAAGTGGGGATGATGAGTAAAATCGGTGGCGGTACATCAGGCTATTTTGGCGATATTCGTCCACGTGGTTCATCAATCAGAAACAACGGTAAATCAGATGGCTCATTTAATTTCAGTAAGTTATTTGACACCGTTATCGATGTAATTTCTCAAGGGACTTCCCGTAAAGGTCAATTCGCAGGCTATATTGATATTGAACACGGCGATATTAATGAATGGTTAGACATTCATACTGAAGGTAATCCAATTCAGTTAATGTATTATGGTGTTTGCGTAGGGCACGAATGGTTAGAGTCAATGAAAGCTGGCGATCCATATAAACGCCAGCTTTGGGCAAAATTACTGCAACGTAAAACCGAAACGGGTATTCCATATCTATTCTTTAAAGACAATGCGAATGCAGGTCTCCCAGACGTTTATAAAGATAAGAATATGACCGTACACGCTTCAAACTTGTGTACGGAGATTATGTTGCCATCAAGCTCTGATGAGAGCTTTGTATGCTGCTTATCTTCAATGAACCTGCTCTATTTTGATGAGTGGAAAGATACCGATGCACCAGAAGTATTAACCTACTTCTTAGATGTAGTAATGAGTGAATTTATTGAGAAAAGTAATGAAATTCCATTCTTGCATCGTGCAAATAAATTTGCTCGTCGCCACCGTGCATTAGGTTTAGGGGTATTAGGCTGGCACAGCTATTTACAAGCGAACAACATTGCGTTTGATAGCTTCCAAGCGATGCAAAAAAATAATGAAATTTTCCGTACCTTACAGGAAAAAACATTAAAAGCGTCAAAAGAATTAGCACAACGTTTTGGTGAGCCTGAAATCTTAAAAGGCTACGGACGCCGTAATACCACATTGATGTCAATAGCACCAACTAAATCAAGTAGCTTTATTTTAGGTAGCGTATCGCCATCGGTTGAACCATTTAAATCGAACTTCTATGTAAAAGATTTGGCTAAAATCAAAACCATTTACAAAAACCCATTCTTAGAGAAATTACTCAAAGAAAAAGGTTTAGATAACGAAGAAATTTGGGAATCTATCTTACATAACGACGGCTCTGTGCAACATTTGACACAACTAACTGATGAAGAGAAAGAAATATTCAAAACCTTCTCTGAAATCAGTCAATTAAGTGTAATTCAACAAGCAGCACAACGCCAAAAATATATCGATCAAGGTCAGAGTATTAATATTATGGTGCACCCTGCAACACCTGCAAAAGATTTGAACCAGTTATACTTAACCGCAGAAGAGTTAGGTTTAAAATCAATTTACTATCAATACTCAATGAGTGCAGCACAAGTGTTTAACCGCAACTTATTAAGTTGTTCAAGCTGTGAAGGCTAATCCTAGAAATGAAAAAAGCAACTGTGTTTTTAGGTAAACACAGTTGCTACAATACACAAATTTTATTTATTCGTTTTATGATCGTCCTTCATATTTGAGAAAATATTCGCCAAAACTGGGCCTGAAACGTTGTGCCAGAAACTAAATAAAGCACTTGGTACAGCTGCAATTGGATTGAAATGCGTAGCAGCTAATGCGGCACCTAAACCCGAGTTTTGCATCCCTACCTCAATGGCAATAGCTTTGCTATCGGCTATATTTAATTTGAACAATTTTGCAGCAAAGAAACCAATTAAATAACCCAAACAGTTGTGTAACACCACTACGGTGAAAATTAACAAGCCCGACTCTACAATCTTATCTTTGCTTACCGCAACGACTGCAGCCAAAATCAATACGATTGAAATAACCGACACTAACGGCATGGTTTGGCTGGCTTGCTCAATCGCTTTCTTAAATAACGCACGTACAACTAACCCCAAGAAGATTGGGAAAAGCACCATTTTTAATACGGATAAGAACATTGCAGATGCATCAATATCTAACCATTGGCTAGCAAGAACGTAGAAGATTGCAGGCGTTAGTAATGGAGAAAGCAACGTAGAAATTGTTGTACAAGCAACCGAAAGTGCGGTATTCCCTTTTGCAAGGTAGGTCATTACATTTGAAGAGGTACCACCAGGGCAAGAACCGACTAAGATAACGCCAACGGCTAAATCAGGCGGTAAGTCAAAGGCTTTAGCGAGAACAAAAGCGATAGAGGGCATAATCACAAATTGCCCAACTACGCCAATTACGACTGATTTTGGATGTTTTGCCACTTCGCCGAAATCATTGAAGGTAAGCGTGATACCCATACCAAACATAACCAAGCCTAATAGGTAAGGAATGTAAGGCGCGAAGATTTTAAATTCGGCAGGGAAGTAGAACGCAAGAACAGCAAAAACAATTGCCCAGAGTGCAAAAGTTTTACTAACAAATTGTGTAAGTTTAAGAAGAGTTTGCATATAAAGTCCTATTCATTATTAAAAAATTAAGAAAGATTCTGATTTTAGAGCGGATTATCCTACTTGTCTATCTTCACTATAAAAAATCAGAAACTACCAAACCACACTCACTTATTTTATCTTTACAATCTGATCTTCATTGCTAACCCAACAAAAATTGTGCCACAAATTTTATTTAACCCGCTGCCAATTGTTTGATTATTTCTTAATAAACAACCCAATGGGGAGGCTGCTATCACTAATATGATGCACCAAACGGTACTTGTGCCGAGTAAAGTTAAGCCCAGTAATAAAAACGGTAAAAAGGTATTTTCTAAGTTTGAGGTAACAAATTGTGGCAATAATGCCAAGAAGAATAACACCACTTTAGGATTTAATATGTTAGTAATTACGCCTTGACGATAAATTTTACCGAGTGGTAATTTGTCTAAATTTGGATTATCAATGACCAAAGATTCACGCCACATTTTGATGCCTAAGTAAAGTAAATAAGCTGCACCTGCATATTTTAGAATGGCAAATAGCGTTGTAGAGTGAGCAACCACGCCCGCCAAACCTAAGGAAAAACGGCTAACACGTGAAATAGCATTCCCGTTTGAATACCGAGAGCGGAAACAATGCCCGATTTTTTACCTTCCGCAATGGTACGAGTAATAATATAAATGGTATCCGAGCCAGGAGTAAGATTTAATAAAATACAAGCGGTTAAAAATCCCCAATAATTTACAATATCATTCATCGTTTTAATCTTCCTTGCCTGAAATTATCAATAGTTAATAATGTAATTGCAATGACTAAACAGATCATTAATATATAAGATTTTGAATCTAAACTTTCACCAATAATAAATGAAATAGCAAGCATAACTAAAGGCTCCATATAACCTAATAGCCCCAATACATTCACAGGCAATAGATTACTAGAAGCAATATAAAAAATAAAGGCTATACCATTTACCAATCCAAATAGAGCAAGAATCGCATAAAGATAATGATTTTCCATTAAAATTAGCTGCATATTTGTTTGAGAAATAAAATATAACGCAAAGGGGGTAACTAACAATAATTCAACAAAAAATGTGGAGAGATTATTAATATTAAAATAGCGACGTAATGTAATATAAAGAGGATAACCAATACCTGCAACAAGCGTTGCCCAAGAAAAAGTGCCAGTTAAAATAACATTCGTGCTTACACCAATAATTGCAAAAATTAAAGAAAGCCACTTTAATAAAGTAAAATGTTCTTTAAACACGATTTTACCTAATGCTACAGCAACGATAGGTAACAATAAATAGCCAATAGATACGGGAATTGCCTGACCATTATTAGGAGCCCACATAAAAAGCCAAAGTTGTACACCTGTGTTTAGTGCAAGTAATAATAAAATAAAGATAAGCGGTGGATTGTCTTTTATTTTTTGCCAAAGTTGTTTAAAATTTTGTATCTGTTTAAATAATAAAATCGCCAGTAAAATAAATGGAATCAATACAATAATACGAAAACCAAACATACTTTCGCCATTTAACGGACGCAATAAAATTGCAAAATAATACCCTAAGCCAAATAAAAAATTAGCGGTGATACAAAAAAACATGCCTTTCAACATTAATTTACCTTCATTTGTGCTTTATATTTTCGATGGCTACGGCGAACAGCCTGAATACCGTCTAATATTAATAATAAAACGGCAATCAATAAGCAAGACATTAAAATATAAGCATTAGGATTTAATTTTTCACCAATTAAAAATGAGATGAGTAACATCACACACGGTTCAACATAACCCAATAAGCCTAATAAATTAAAAGGTAAAATAGTGCTTGCCAACGTATAAGAAATTAAAGCTGCCCCGCTAATAATGCCTAATAAAGCAATAAAAATATAAATATATGGATTCACCTCTTGCACTGCTTGCATATCGGTGTTAGAAATAAAATAAATTGCCACAGGAATTAAAAATGCAATTTCAAATACAAAACTGTGTAAATGACTTAAGCCAAATTTTCGGCGTAAATAAAAATAAATCGGATAACCCGTACAAATAAACACGCTTTCTAAAGAGAGTTTCCCCGCCAAAATAATATTACTCACCACACCAATAAAGGCAAAAATAATTGCCAGCCATTTATTTCTTGAAAGCGGTTCTTTATAAACTATTTTACCAAAAGCGACCATAACAATTGGCATTAATAAATAGCCCATGGAAACTTCAATTGCTTTCCCGCTATTCGGTGCCCATAAAAATAACCACATTTGCCCACCGACAATCGTCGAGGTGGTAAGAATCAACAGAAATAATTTTGGCTCACGTTTTAATCGTTGTAGAAATAAACTAAATTCATCCCATTTTTTAAATAACAATAAAGCCAAAAATAAGCAAGGAAGCGTTAACACCATACGAATACCGAAGATGCTTTCTCCTGTAAGTGGTTTTAAGTGAATAGCTAAATAATATAAACAACCAAATAAAAAAGAGGCTGTTAAAGAAAAGAGGACGCCTTTTAACATAAAGAATGGATAAATGAGATATCCTCCCCCATTTACGGAAGGAGGAAGCAAAAGGATAAAAATTAATCTTGTTTATAAGTTTTTAAGAATTTCGCTAATCGTCCAAGTGCTTCTTCAAGCTGATGGACATAAGGCAAGGTTACCACACGGAAGTGATCTGGTTTATGCCAGTTAAAGCCAGAACCTTGCACCAGTAACACTTTTTCTGCTTGAAGCAAATCGTAGATAAATTTCGCATCGTCTTTAATGCCATACATCTCGGTGTCTATTTTCGGGAACATATACATCGCCCCTTTTGGCTTCACGCAGGTAATACCTGGAATCTGCACCAATAACTCCCATGCTTTGTTGCGTTGTTCGAGTAAACGTCCACCAGGGAGGATGAATTCATTGATGCTTTGATAGCCGCCCAGTGCGGTTTGGATCGCATGTTGCATTGGGGTGTTGGCACACAAACGCATAGAAGCCAACATATCCAAGCCCTCAATGAAGCCTTTCGCTTGGTTTTTGGGTCCGTTCAATACCATCCAGCCTTGGCGGAAACCTGCCACGCGATAAGCTTTAGATAAGCCGTTGTAAGTGACTGTCAATACATCAGGTGCAAGAGCTGCGATATGGTGATGAACCGCACCATCGTATAAGATTTTTTCGTAGATTTCATCAGCAAAAATAATCAATCCATGTTGGCGTGCCAGTTCAGCAATTTCTAACAAAATCGCACGGCTATACACCGCCCCTGTTGGGTTGTTTGGGTTGATGATCAAAATCCCTTTGGTGCGTGGGCTGATTTTTGCTTTGATATCTTCAATATCAGGAAACCACTCGTTCTCTTCGTCACAAAGGTAATGCACTGCCTTCCCGCCCGCTAGCGTTGCCGCTGCCGTCCAAAGTGGATAATCAGGCATTGGAATGAGGATTTCATCACTTTCATTTAATAGTGCTTGCATCGACATCGTAATCAGCTCAGACACACCATTGCCTATATAGACATCATTCACATCCATTCCGAGCATACCTTTTGATTGGTAATACTGCACAATCGCTTTACGTGCAGAATACAAGCCTTTAGAATCACAATAACCTTGTGCGGTTGGTAGGTTACGAATAACGTCTACCAAAATCTCATCAGGGGCTTCAAACCCAAATGGGGCAGGGTTGCCGATGTTGAGTTTGAGAATTTTATTGCCCTCTTCTTCTAATCGAAGAGCCTCTTTGTGAATTGGACCGCGAATATCGTAGCGGACCTGTGCTAATTTATCTGATTTTGGAAAACGTTCCATAATGCTTCCTGTGTTGTGTTTGGATTTAAAACGGATTTTCGAACTTTACTCCGATTTTTAAGGAAAATAAAGAACAATTATATTGGCTCTGAATTTCCTCATAAAATCAATCACTTACACACCTAAAATTTATCTCATTTCCGAAACCCTCCCATTTTTTCCGAAACTCATTTTTTAACCACTCATATTTATTCACTTTTCTCTTTAACCTTTACACCCACAATCCTCACTATTTTCTGTCGTTGGACACCCCAAATCATTAAACCCCGATTGAGTAAATTCCCATTTTACGCACGAGCCTGCTGGGAATGTTTTTGCCGTTGTGCCGTCTTTGGCTCGTTCGATTTTGACTTGTGTACCAAAAGCATAGGCTTTGACAATTTCTGCTCCTGTGCCGTCGTTGATGACCAAGTAAGTGTGATTTTCGCCTAGCTTTTCTGCTAAAGCACGAGCCTCCGTGATAGGCAATAAGCTGTCGGTTGCGTTAAGTTTTTCGGTTAGGCTTGTACTAAAACCGTTTAAAAATTGATATTTCATTTAGCACCCCAAACATTCTGAAGAAGTAAAATAGCCGTTTTCACTGCTGCCCATATTGCATTTACAACCAAGATGTAATGGTACGCAGAAAGGTTTGCAACCCTCAATGCGGATAATGCCTTGATAACGTCCTGAGCGTGAGTTGTATAGAGCATCGTCCCACATAAAAGTAACCGTATCCGCCGTGATTTCTAGGGCTGGATACACAATCGTTTGATTGCCACCCACGCGGGTAATCTCAATGGCTGCTTGTGTTGCATTACTGCAGTTGTCTATTTGAAAAGTGGTCTTTGCCACAGTTTTGTTGATATGTATTGGTCGCATTGTTGCTCCTTATTTTTTGTTGTATTACGTCCACAAATTATTCGCAAAGGCTGGTATCATTCCAGAAGTTAATGCTCCGAAACCTGCCATATTCATTGTGCCAAGATGACCGCCAATGTTGGATAAACCTGCCACCGATTGCGACCAGCCTTCATACGGGTTGATGGAACTTGCCGCTGCTGCCGCTTGTTGAGCGGTGCGAAGTGAATTAAGGCTGTCTGCAATACGCCCTTGAAACATACTATTCCATTTGTACATTTCCTCACGGTATTGGCTTTCACGTTGATGTTTACGTTCTTCTTCAAAGCGAATTGCAGAATTCGTCGCTAAAACGACCGCTTTTGCTTCTGCGACTAAGGCGGTGCGTATTGCACCCACGCAATGAATACGGCTTTCACGCTGCACTTTATCTCTGGCACGGGAAAATTCGCTTCTTGCGGTCGCAATAGCACGATCTTTTGCGGTTTCATAATCCACCTGATACCCACGCTTTTCACGTTCTGACGCTTCATTTAACATTCGCAATTCAATTGGGCGAGAATTGTCATACCAATGATTGAAAAACTTATCAGACTTATCTTTTTGGTTGCCCCAGATTTCATCAAAACGGTTCTGTGCTTGTTTGGCGACATCGTGCTGCTTATCTGCAAAGTAAAAACTGGCTGCTTGTTGAATCAGGGCGATAATCATATTATTCCGTGCATTAACTTTCACCGCACTGTAATACTTACAAGCATATTCTGCCATTGCCGCCGCTCTTGCCGCTGCACTGGCATCGGTTAATTTATTGCTTGATTGTGCTTTTTCGAGGGCCGCTTTTAGATTTTCCTGAACACCTTTACAAGCATCATCATCTTTCTCAAATGCACCTGTGCCATATAAAATAGCCGCCCCTGCCGCAATCGTGCCTGCGGCCGCAAGTACTCCCTCTGACATCGTTAAACCTCATTAAAATGATGTAAATAAAGATAATCCGTTTTCTCTTTGTATTCCAAAAACTGATGTATCAACTCTTTCACAAACTCATCACGCAAGGGCGTGAGTTGTTGTGGTGTGTATTTTTTGTATTCCTGATAAAGCAGCTCCTTGTTGGTCTCTTTATCTGATTCGTCCCGTAGCTTTTCAATCACGAGCTTAAATTGATTTACCATAGCCCTCCTTGCAAATTTTGGGTATAAAAAAACCGCTTGTAACTTTCGCTACAAGCGGTCGGTTTTTATTTATAAATTGCTTAATCGCTCGCTGGCTTTTTTTGCTGCGACAACCTGTTGGTGGGCTTGCATCTTGCTCACATCATCATTCAGAAAATAACAACACAATACCCGTTTATCTTTTAGCATCTGCATTTCTCTTGCAAGTGTTTTTGCTAATTTAGAATCCATACTACGTAATTGTTCAATAAGATATTGATGCTCTCCCATATTTTCTCGTTGAACATTACCATCAGCATAATTTTCCTCAATATAGGCTTTCACTAAATGATACAGATAATAATAAGAATGTTTAATACAATCTCGCCATTCTATTTCTGTGTCTTGCTGTGCGAGATATTCAGCTCTTGCCAATAGAGTTTCGGTTGCAATCATTCTGAAGCCTCACAACAAATAAATAGATTACCTAAATTGAGTTGATGTTCTTCTTCAAAATCAGTAATGAAATCTGCTAAAGCCTGATTGCAATCCACCACGTTTTGAACGTCTGAGTCGTCAAAGCACTTCACGATGTATCGGGAATAGCATCGTTCTTCAATCTGACTTTCTTCAGTGAGATAAATAAATCGATGAGGAATATAACGAGAAATAATCTCTGACACGCCCTCCCCAAACTTCAACATTATCTCAGTATTATTTTGGAAGAATGATACCAATATATTTTTTTCTGGAAAATACTCTTCCGTTTTCTTCATTTTATTTAACAAATAAACGATTTTTTCACATTCTTTATAAGCATAAAAATTAGAAAATGGTGTTTTCAATAATTCCAATAATCCAAGATTATTTTCACCCAACTCAAGTGTTTTTCTAAACATTTCTAAGGCGTGACGAGGTTGTCCTAATATAAGATAAGACATCCCAAAATTGTAATAATGTTCCGCACTTGGATTAAGCTCAATTGCTTTTTCCCAATATGAGATAGAGTCAAGGTCGTTTTGATATGCAAGTAACAACCCTCTTAGGGCATAAGCAAGATCAGGTTCTACTTGTTCTAGACCATCTAAATCTTTATGTAATGCTTTCAGATAAAAAGCATTGATGGACTTCATAAAACGAGCATTACCAATCCGATCTTGAATGCTACTTGCTTTAGTCAGTGCTATTGCCATATCTTTCTCCTTAATATCGGCACATTTTACCGAATATCACATAGACTTCAAGCAAATGATTGACAAAACCCGACCATCTCCAGTCGGGCTTTATTCCGTTATCGAGGATTTGCCGTTGCCAACCCTTCACGCTTACGCCACGCGTAAACCGCTTCACGTTGAATGCGGTCGTTGATGGTGTTGATGTTTTGCAGACGAGAGGCTTTCATCTCTTCGCTCATCTTCCCTTCGTCTTTTTTGAGATTGCTTCTGTCCTGCGTAACCTTCTTCATCTCATCATTGACTTTGTTGTTCCAATTCACGATCTGCATTTTCTCTGGCGTTTTCCACTCGGCAAGTCTGCTCTTTGATTCGTAGTATTTGTACTCCGCCGCTAATTTTTCGGCTTCGCCTTTGTACTCATAGAATAAGCTTGCGATACGGTTTTCGCCTTTTACCCCGTAGTAATCGTTAACGATTGGTACGACCTCCGATTTACCCTGCAAGGCACGGTTCGGATTTTCAATGCTAGCACTCACATAATCTCCCAACGATCCCATCATTCCGCGATAAGAGTCAAAAATGTGTTTGTAGAATTCGGGGTGCATATCCACACCGAATTGCTCATACATCATTTCTGCCGTCTCTTTCCAGAACTCTGCTGTGTTTTGGCGTGATTGTTGTGAAAGCAATTTCTCACGTTGCACGCTGTTTGGCTTAATGCTTGCACCAAAGGCATTGCGATCCATCAACCACTGCATTTGTGCTTTAAACAAGCTCGGGGTTAAAGTATCAGCAAGTTTTGCTAACGGGTCTTTAGACGCAGAAATCTCCGACGGGGCAATTGGCAACACGCTTTTTACATTATGCGTGATGATATTTGCCACCGCATCGCCCACGCTGATTTGATTATTCATCAACTGCACGAGGTTGGTTGCAATGTTATTCGCCATTTGCGGTGCACCGTAGCCCACAGGAATTCGGATATATTTATCTTTCTCGCCTGTTGGGATTAAAATTTCACGCGATAAATCGCCATTTGCCAACATACGTTTACCGCTCTGATCGTCCTCATCATCTAACGACATCAAGAGCGACCACACCGCCATTGCCATTACGACTCGGCTAGCAAGATAGACTTGACCACGACGAGTTTTCATCATTTGCACCAAGTTCTTACCGCCTTGTAGCGTTGGATTGAGGAACATATACAACGGCTTAAAGTGTTTCGCTGCCCAACCTTGCTTGCGGAAATTGGTCAGATTGAGTGTAATATCCGCCGCTTGTTTCTTATCGACACCTGCTTCTTTCAAAGCACGATAAGCGGCAAGGGAAGAAGCATAATCAAACGTGCCATTCCAAACTGCAACCAAATGCAATGCACCTTCAACCGCTCGATGATGAGGCTTGTCGAGTTTTTTAATCTCTTCCACCAAATCTTTATCGGTGCGTGCCAAGTAAGTGCTGTAGTTTGATACCCCACCTAACTCAATCAACTCTTTCAAATCACGCTGATATTCGTCGCTTACGTCTAAGTTTTCCGTATCGCCTTTTGCTAAACGGCTGGTCGCACGCAATACCCGTGTCATCTCTGCAGGGTTGGCAAGGGCAGAGAAAGTGCGGTTACCAATTCGATTTTTCGCTTTTTGGCTTAACGGCTTGCCGTTGGCATCATAAATATCGCGTGTAGTAATCAGAGCCGATTTTTCCCAAATATCACGAATCATATTTTTCGGGGCAAACGGCAATTTAAATTGCGTTACACCTTGTGCGTAAAGCCCCGTGAGTTTGCGAACATAACGCATGGGGGAAAGTTTATGCTGCCATATTTGAAACTCATCAACATTACGCTGTCCGCCCTTAATCGCTTTAATCACCTCTTCAGGCAAGCGGTATTCATAGTAAACATTACCAAACTTACGAATTAACACCTCATCGTTGGTGCGGGTTGTGCCTTGCATTACTTGGCGACGAATACCCACCGTATCAGCAACGTGTTCCTTCGCTTGCTCTTCCGTCATACCCTGTGCCTTCGCTTCTGCCAGTTTCTGCTCATAGACGGTATCAATGCCATTTTTAAACGGCTGCCACGCGGCATTTGCCACCGTTTTGTCTAACATTCGATATACCGCATCAATCGCATCTTCGGCTTCGGAATTGACACGCCCTTTCATATTTTTATCGCGTGAAGTGTTTACCCCTTTTGAGCTTGCTCCACCAATAAAGTCATCGTCATCTTTCAATAACGAATCAGGGTCGCCCGTGAGCGGCACATAATCCAAGTTACGCATATATTCCTTAAACTGCTCCTCCGTAATGCGGTTGAATTCACGGTTTTTGTGAATGTTCCATTTCACCGCTTTACGCAATGGTTCCGTTGCCTCTAGCACCTCTTTTTGGCTGAAATGTTTTTCCACTTCTGCCATTAAGGCTTTGGCGTGCGGAATAGAGAAACCTGCCACGCCCACTTTACGCGGGACGATAAACTTGCCTTTCTCATCGACTTCCCAGTTGTTGAGTTCCACATCGTGCTTACGGTAGCGGTATTGGCGTTCCGCACGAATGTAAGCACGTTCCGCTTTGTCGATTTCCGCATTCGTACCGTTGGCTTTTGCATCATCAAAGGCTTGTTTTGCTTCAATCATTGCTTGCTCATCACGTGCCAATAGTTCTTGGTTTTTCCGAATCGAATAGTTCGCAGATACCCAAATACCGAGTGCTTTTTTCGTCCACTCAATATCTTTCTTGCGTTTTTTCGCCAAGTTCACAATGTTTTTATGCAACGGTTTTAAGAAACGTTGCATTAGCTGGCTGTTTAACGAATGACGAACACCATCCGCTAACTCAAAATCCGACTTCAATTCATTCGCTTGCACTTGAGCAAGGTCTAAATCTCCGATCCAATCCAACACAGGGCGCGTTTCATCGGTTAAGGCAAAGTCCGTTTTTCGCTGTACCTCATTCCAAATTTTGCCGAACTCCCCAGCTTTTATCGTTCCCCAAAGGGTTTCGTGTTTAACCTTGCCATCAGTTAAGATTTCCATTGAGGTTTGTTTGCGAGAGAAACGAATATCATCATTTTCACTCGAGAATTCACCATTGTTGTCCGTTGCGGATTTGATTTGGTTGGGCTCAAAAGCAACATAAACAACTCCCTCAGGCTTATATGGGTCAAACTCTGTTGATGCACCATCAAACCCCGCTTCACTCAATGCTTTTCTGAAATCATTGCCATACTTTCCATCTTTTGTTAGTCGAGAAATGGAGTCAATACTAATCTTACCATCTAATGCCCCTTTTTTAATTGGAACAATACCTACCTTATCAACATACCAATCTGGTAATAACGCAATATTTTCAGGTGTTAATGTAAATGGATTTTTGATATTTAAATACGCAGAAGTGATTCCATTTTCATTCCCTTTTGCGTATCTAACAGCTTCAAGCCCATCTTTAGCAAAATAAAATCCTTTTCCAAATAATCCTTCATTACCTGTATTTTTAGATGAAAAGCGATCATCAAAAATATGGAAATTTTCTGGTGAACCGTGAAATACCTGAAGCGGTTCAAAGGTTTCATCATTAATCACCTTACTTGCATCATCAGGATCGTTTTCCCAATCCCCAAACCAGCGTTTAAATTCAGGCGAGCGCACCTGTTTCCATTGATTGAAATCAAGCTCAGTTTCGCCGTTTTCTTTGGCTTGGTCGTAATCTGCTCGAGTTAAGTTTTCCGAACGGCTAAAGCGAATATCAGAATTTTCAGATTGGTATTGACTTAGGTCGGTTTCGGTTTTAATATCGTTGGCAGAAAGGTTCGCATCTGAACGTAGCTTAAGTGGCAATTGGAGCCAGTGTACGTTCGCTAATTGCGAACCTTTTTCTTTATCTGCATTGACACTGCTTTCATCTTTCACTATACTAGCCTTATTGAAAAGCAGGTCTAACGTATCATCTGCCAGCAATTGGAGCCTAGAGTTGATACGACCTGCTTTTCGCTTATCTACAAATCGCACATCGGATTTTTCAATCATATTCTCCAAATAGGCTCGCGTACCGTCTTTTCCATAAGCACTTGCTAATTTATGAAAAACTAAGCCATTCATTTCTTGATCTGCGTGTAATGCAGCAATGACTCTTTCATTTCCTTTAACTGATAATTCCGTTAAAACCACATAAGAGTTTGCTTTACCCTTCGTGTTTTTAAATACTGCAACTGGATTATTCAATTCTTTTGGAATCTGTTTTAATAAATCAGCCGTCATTTCAGGGTGATCATTTTTGATTTTGCCAATCTTCGCAAAGTTGATATACATTGGTTCTTCACTAATACCCGATTGAATCAATGCTTCAGGTGTTGTACCTAGCTTAATCCAGCGGTTATTGTCAAAATGTGTTTCTGAAGAATTAAAGACTTCATCAACCGCCTTCGCAAAATCAGAATCAGATTCTTCGCTTAAGCTGTAGCGAGCATCTGAAGCGGTCGGATTTTCTGCAGATTTTGCAATGCCTTGTTTTACCGTTGCAAGTAGGTTTAGCACCTCTTGGTTAGACACGGTGTCAAGGTTTCTGCCTGTAATTCTTGCCACTAAGCGTTTAAAGAAATTCGCCACGTGTGATAGGCGTTTGACTAAATCGCTTTGCGGTTGTCGCCATTCTTGAACAATATGCACGCGGTAGCGGCTTTCAATTTCCGCCCAGTTGCCCGTTTCCATTGCCGCAAAGAGTTCCACAATTGCTTCTTCCGTTGCGACATCTTGCGAAATGGCAAGGCTTGGATTGTTCTCACGTTTTGCTTCAGCTTGGCGTTCGGCAAAAATGCGTTTGGCAATGCCGTTGACCACCACGTTTTTGCGTGCTTGGTGTAACTGGTTTCTCAAGGCGTGAGAAAGTTGCACCTCTACCCCGTGATGACCAAGTTCGTGCCACGCCACCCACACAAGGCGTTCGTCTTTGCTGAGAATGTTGCCATCGGTAATGCCATCAAGATTAAGGTACAGTTTGCCGTTGTGATACCAACCTTCTGCCCCACGACGTGCATCGTTTTCTCCGAATTGTTCATCACGCACGAATTCGATTTTATCTGCGTGTTCGCCTAACGCACGGCGTAATAATTCACGAGCGTGAGATTCTTCTACGTTGACATTCTGTTGAGAATTGTTTAAATTTAAACTGTTCTCTGCAACCACGCCCCTGCCTCTTTGTGAGTGAGCGTGCGTATCGTTCAGTTGGCTACGATTATTTCTAGCGAACTGTTCTGAATCAGAAGCCGCATTTGAAGCCCCTGTACCAGCACGGGAGAGTGTAGGGTTGGTATCAGTAGGGATAGACTTGTCATGACCCTTTCTATTCGCACCTTCAAATAATTCAAAGGCAGTAACAATCCAAGCGTTATTGCCTTTGTTTTTTGTGAGTGTAACCTGATAACCATTATGCTCCATTCTAATGTTTTGACTGTTTCCAACTGTTTTTTCAAAAACAGTATGCCCGCGAGCAATCACATCAACCACATCAGATACAAGCATTTGAATAGCTTGCTCATAACTCATACCATCTTTACGCATACGCGCCTCTAAGATATGAGAAATGCCCATTCCCCCTTTGGTTTTACCGTTAGCTTTAACTGTACCTACATCGCCCCACTCAAAATCAACCCAGCCATCTAAATTATGATTGAACATCGCACGGTGTACGGTTCTACGTTCCGCAATAGCTTTATTCATTGCTTCACGACCACGTTTGATGTTGGCATCTACCGATTTAATTGGCGAGCGTGAATAGCTTTCTTGTGTAAGTTGTTCATCTGATTCAGTATCAATGCTTTGCTCAGATTGTGGATTTTGATATTGACTTAAATCCGTTTCAGTCTTAACATTGCGAATAGAAAGGGACGAATTATTATCAACATATGCGGGCAATTGAAGCCCAAAGGTTGATACAAATTTAGTCCCTTTTGCTTTATTCCAATACAGTAAGTCATTATTTAAACCACGCTGAATTTGAGCGTTACTTCTGCCATACACGCTTGCAATGTTAAGTAACTCAAGACCATTAGCATCTTGTTTAAGATGTAATGCAGCAATAACAGGTTTATCTTTGCCATTCTCACGCTCAATCAATTCTGTTAGGACAACATATCCATTTGGTTCTGTTGATGAACGCATTACTGCAATCGGATTGTTAATTTGTTGCGGTAGTTGTTTTAACGTTTCAGGAGTAACTTGATGTTTGCCTCCCATTACTTTTTTAAATGTTGAACTGTGAATACTTACCTTCACATCAGGTAAGCCTAACATTTTCAATACACTAGGCGTTGTGCCAACATTTACATATCCACTAACATTTCCACCTTGAGCAACCATATCAACCGCTTTCGCAAAAGGCGAATCGCTATTTTCATTTAAACTAAAGCGTGGGATATCGCCTTGTTGGTTGTATTGTGTATCGGATTGCTGTACATTATCTGCACCAACAGCCCCCTCTTCAGTACGAGACCGTATAGGGCTGTTTGAGCGTAGGTCAGATGTGGTCGCACCCCCACCCTGATTCATCTGTTGGTCTAATTCAATAGAGCCATTACCATTGTCAGTAGTATTTGCGGTTTGTTGTAACGATTCTTCTGCTTGGGTTAGTTTATTGTGTGCCAGCACTTTCTCTCTAATATACGGCACAAAATCTTGATGCTGCGTAAGTTTCTCCGTAGCTTCTTTACTCACTGCGTGAATGAAAGCATTTTTACGTTGTTCAAATTCCTCTGCTGTGATTTTCCCTTCATAAACATCGCTCACCAATGCATTTAATTCGCCTTCATATTTCTTAAAGGCTTCATTAGATGCTTGAGTAATGAAATTATCAGGAAGATTTGTAACATTCTGTGGATTTTCGACCGCTTGTTGAAGTTCTTCTGCTAAGGGTTCATTCGATAGAAAATCATCATACGCACGATAACTTTCTTCTCTGGTTTGTTTTGCTTTTGTTTGAACTTCCTTACGTTTTGCCACATAGTCATCTAACCATTTACGCATTGCATTGCCGTCAGTAGGGTCAATGCCGTGTTTTTTCGCAATCGATTGAACCTCGCCAAAAGCTTGTTGCACCACAAAATCACGTTTGGCATCTTCGTTTTTAAAGGTCATCATTGCTGGCAACAAGTCACCAATTTTGCCGAGCTTTTTACCATTTCTCCAAGCCGTCATTCGCTCACGCAAATTAAGGACACGTTCCATTTCAGGATCTGTGCCATCATTAATTTCAGCTTGCTCTTGCGTATTACTTTCCGCTTGTGGCTCTGCTGTTACTTGCCCCGTTGCGTTTAAATATGCCTGTGCCAGCTTGCCATATTGCGAATTGCTTTTTGCACGCTCTTCAATCACGCCATCTTGAATATCTTGCTCTAAATCCGCACGCATTTCGGCATAATCTTCGCTGTCTTGATACGGTTTTAACGCTTCATCTAGGGCTTGTGAGTTGATTAGGGTTGTGGTTGGTTGCTCTGGTTGTGTAGGTGATTCATGGTTGACTACGGGTTCTTCGGCTTGTGGAGCATTGCGTCCGTTAATATAAGCTTCCGTTGCGGCTGGTACACCCATTCCTAAACCTGCAATTGCACCGAGTGTAGCATTACGCAATACGTTATCCGTCGCTTGCGTTTTACCATCAATCTGACCAACCGCAAGGTTGCTATTAAGCTGCTCTGCACCTTCTTGTAGGAACTCTTGCCCTGCCTCTTTACCGAGCGTTTTAAGTACACCACGATTTACACCTTGACCTAATTTACCTGTTGGCGTTAAGGCTTCACTCGCACCAATAACGGCAGCGGCAGCAAGACTTTTCCAGTGGTCGGTTACATCTGTTTTGGCATCATTGACCGCATCCGCAAAGCTCATCCCTTTTGCCATTCGCTCTTGAATTTCAGGCAGTTGTAAAAGCTGTTGTGGGTTGTTTTTGTAAGTGTCTTCATAGGCTTGCTCAATATCGTTTCTTGCACGCCCTACGCCACCTGCAGCATTGACTGCACCTAATCCGACACCACCTGTTGCAACACCTAACAACACTTGAGGTACTTGCTCTGCCAATAAATGCGGAAGTTGCATTGGGTTGGTTTTAAGGTTTGCTAACAATGCACTTACTTCATTTGCACCATTTTCTAGGGCTTTTTGTTCTTCACGGTTACCTAGATAATCATTGATTTGTTTAGCTGCACTATATTCTTTCTCAATGGTTCTGAGTTTGCCTTCACCTTCTTTTTGCAAGTATTCTGCAAGCTCGCCAATTAAAGGTGTGCTTTCTGGTACAGCAGATAACGCATCAACCATCAATCGCCCTGTGCCTTTTAGGACACTATTACCTAAATCAACCGCAGTATCCCATCCTGAAGATTGATTACGTGGGTCAGCTTGTTGCCCAAATGACGCCAGTGCGTTGGTAATTTGTTCACCAGAATAACCTTGCTGTGCTAAATGGTCTTGGAATTGTTGTCCGTATTTTTCAAAGGCTTGATACTGTTGCACAGGCGAAGCCGTCGGATATTTTGCAAGTTGTGCAGTAAAATCAGCCGCTTGTTGAAGACCAAGTTCACTTGCATTTTGTGTGCGAGATTGCTGAGCATTCAGCCAGTCTTTTGCATCAAATGGACGTGCTGCTGAAGTTGGGGTAACAGGTTGTGTATTTTGCTCTTGGGCTTTTAACCAGGCTCTTGCATCAAAAGATTCGCTCATTATGACTCCTTAAATTTCAGGCGTAAAAAAACCGCTTAAAGCGGTCGAGTTTTGGGGTTGCTTTTCATTTACTTTTGCGGAAGTTGCCAGCCTTGATTGCGAACCACGCTATCCGCCCACGCATTAATTTCATTCATCGCATTTGCATCGTGTCCGTATTTATTCACTAATTTTCCTAGCTCTTTAGCAAAGGATTCTTGCGTAAGAACGCCATCATAATTCGCTGAGTTGGTCAGAGCTTCGCCAAATTCTTTCGATAAAGCTGAATTTTGTTTGATATTCGCCCAGTTTTCTTGTCGTTCGCGTGAATTTTCTCCACGTGCATCAATTTCAGCTAAGGTATAAGGTAAACGAGCTTTAGCAATCGCCTCCGCTTTTTGTGCTTCTTGTTGAGCTTTGAAAATATTTTCAAAACCTTGCCACGCTTTACCTGCCCCAAAACTTGCTAACGTATAAGGGTTTGGCGTTGTACCGACGACTACACCTGAATTGAGGTTAATTACATTACCCTGATTATCGACAATATTAGGCGAAAGCCCTGCCATTGCCCGAAATTGCGATGCCATTTGAGGGTTAATTGGGGCGATTTCTTGTGCGGCATTTTGAGCATAGTCTTGGTTTGCAGAAAATAACTGTGCGTACAATGCTGGATTAAGCTTTTGACTTTGAGCCAGCGTAAATAACTCTTCTGCTGTTCTTGCTCGACCATTTTCATCAATGGCATTTCGCTGTAAGAAATCCCACCCTTGTTGTATTGCATTCGCTTGCGTGAGTTTGTTTTGTTGTTCCGCTATACCTGTTTGGTTAGTTGCATTTTGTAGTGCAACACGCCAATCCGATGTCGCAAGATTCTCTCGGTTCGCCCGATGCTTTTCACTACTTTGAGCAAATCGATCTGCCATATCAAAAGCGGTTTTCCACGCATTTTGATCGAACTCTGAAGGTTGGGCATATAAGCCCATTGCTTTGTTAATATCTGAAATTGCCATACGTTACCACCAGCGGATTGCGTTAATCAGTTCAGGCAATGCCCAAACCATTCCCAAAATAAATGCAAGAATCACCACGCAATAAGCGAATTGTCTTGCTTTCTTTGAGCGGTCAATTATTTCTAACATTTTGCGTACCTCATCAAATATGTTAAAATCCATTTGAATTTCGTTCCTTCTTGTTTGGAAGTTGGAATGAAAAAGCCCCGAATAACGGCTAATTATTCGGGGCTTTGTGTTTTCTGCGATTGATTACGCTGGGTCGTAAATGCTTTTCACTAAATCACCAATGTAATCAGGTAAGCCTGCTTTGGTATCAGGACTTACACCAAAGGCTTGTGCCAGTCGGTTTTGATACTGAGATTTATTCGGTTGCGTTTCAGGCTCAACTGCACCGAACGGATTAAGCGTGTTGTTGAGTTGGTTAAATGCATCCGTAAATCCACCGCTTGTTTCTGCTGGGGCAAAGTTGCTGGTAAGTGTATTGGCGATAGATTGTGGTGCTGTAATAGGCGTTGGGGCAAAAACCGTGTTGGTATTGGGTTGCGTGGTGCTGTAATCATATTGCTGATTTGGGATCATATACTCTTTTCCTCCTAATCGCTCCCATTCTTGAGCCACTTCTTCTGCACTCCGTTGACTTTGATGAATACTGTTATTGTAAGGCAAGCTTGCCCACGTTGAGCTGAGCTTTCTATTTGCCTTATCAATATCGCCATTGAGAATATCTTGCACGGCACCACGTTCCATAATGAGCGACACGGCAGCCAAGTCTTGACTTTGCGGTCCGAAATCTTTTAAGCCTAATTTCTTAGCCTGCTCATTAAACGTGCTACCTAAAAATTGATAACGCCCTGTTGCAGTGGTTTTGCCATCGCCTGTTTTGCCCCAAACGATATTCGGGTGTTTGGATAAATCTTCCCACCGACCACCACCAAATTTTGTGTGATAACCGTTTTTGGTTGTACCTTCAGTGAAAGACAGGACATCAAGATAACGGCGCATATTAGGGTCTTGTAAATACAGTTCTGCCTGTTGTCGACGTGTTAATTTTGGTTCACTCATAGTTCATTTTTCCAAAAAAAAGCCTACGAAAAATCGTAGGCTTGGTAATTAAGGATTCGGGAAGGCTTTTTGCCATCGCTCATTAGTTTCATCATAATTTTCAATTAAATTTTGGGCGTATTTTTGTACCACTTTGCAATTTTTTTGTGTTGTTCTTTTACCGTATTTTTCGACCGCTTGTTCGTATTGTTCTTGTAATTCAGAGGAAAGCTTCCCATTATGGAACATCTCCGCAACATCAGACGACATCGTTTTTTGTGCTAAGCGAAGTTTGAGCTTTAAATAATAGGCATATTTCATTCGCCCACCGTTTTCGGTATCGAGCCACCATTTGTCTAACGTTGCTTCACCGTTATCATCTGAACGATAAATCGCTGAGAAGAGGCATTTGTCAATGTTGTTATTCTGCAAGACATAATGTTTGAACATTACTGGAGCCTGAGAAATATCATCTGTTTTCACAATACCATTAGCTTTATTGACTGAATAAGTAAATAAACGCGGGGCTGTGTGTGGATCTCCTCCGCATTCTGCATTGTGATTTTCTCTCACATCGACAATATACGCTTTGTCCGTTTGCTCAGACTCAACAAACATTAAGCACTCTTTTTTTAACGAGGTGAGTTTATTTTTCTCAACCGACTTCATCACTAAATCAATCGCTTGATCAAATGATTTCACAGGCTTTGCCATCACGCCCACACTTAACCCAAGTGCTGCTAAAAATACAGTAAGCTTGTTCATTTCCTGCTCCTACAAGAATGACCACATTAACCGTATTGTATATGACATTCGGACAGAATAAAGCGATTTTTTACAAACTTTTTAAGATGATTCCCACATATTCATCAAAGGCTTTATCGTCTTGAGTTAAATCTACAAAACGGTGAATAAAAGGCTTGGTAATAAAGAGTGGATTATCCAGTAACAACGCCATTACGCAGCCGTATAGCTTGCCTGTTTCATCGCGTGCGGTGAACACCTTGATTTTGGTGTAAGGCATTTGCCCTGCCCAAATCTGAAAGAAGTGTTGCCATTCGGTGCGTAGCTGTGCGGTTTGTTCAAAGTGTTCGCCAATGTAGCTAAACAGTTCCGCAAGTAAGGTTTGTGATTGAGATAAGTTTTCAAGATGTTCGGTTTGGTATTGCATTATTCAGTTCCTAATTCCGCAACAGAGGTTGCGATATGATATTCCCACACTTCGCCTTTGCCTGTGATTTCTACATCAAAGAACAAGGTTGAGTAACCTGCTTTTAGTCGGTGCGGTCGGCTGTCGATTACGGTTTTGTCGCCTAAGATGATAGGCTCTTGCACCATTTCGCCCCGATGACGTTTGTAGGCGGTGTGTCGAATATGATTAGGTTCGTAATCTTGCACGACTTTATAAGCGGTAAAAGCGTGATAAGAAGGCGTAGCGTTGAGTCTGCCTACCCATCTAAACGTTTTCCAAGCCTGCCCTGCGTTCCATTGGTAGATACCATCTCGGGTTGCAAAATAAAGCTGGTCTTGGTCGGATCGATACACTGCTGTTGGACGAACAGAGAGAGTTGTGAGCGTTTCAATTTGGGTTTCCTCGTGAATGGAATCAGGGATTTTAAAGCGGATAGCGTGATTTTCGGTAAAGCCAAAATAGTAGCCATTATGCACCACGCCTAACATTTGCCAAGGGGCAAGAGCTTGCCATTGGTCTTGGGTGTAAAGCGATGCAGTCACAATTTTCGCTTGATTGCCTGCCAACATCACTAAGCCATCAAGACTGGCATAAAAGCACGCACCATTATATAAGCACGCCGATTGATACGAAATAATCGGTAACGGCTCTTCTAACACAGAAATCGAACGGCAACCTTGCGATTGGCAAGGGCTTTCCATTTCGATTACCGCTGGGTATTCGTCGGTTAAGATATACCCTGCTCTTTCGCTACACAAAAAGCGAATCGGCTTGCCGTTAAATCGCCCGTAGCGGTAGGCTTCAGGGAAAGCGTGCGGTTTTAATGGTTCAGAAAGCCAAAGCTCTGTGCCTACCAAGCCACCTAATTGTCCGTTGCCGCAGTATTGTAGATCGGTCATACATTCGTGCGGTGGTTCGTATTCTTCCGTTAAGCACTCTTCGCCATAGACGGTATGCGGTTGGTGTACATAACTGCCCGTGCCAAAATCCAATTCATCAACCAACAAAAAATGAGCTTCCGCATTTTGGTCTTTGACTTGTTCGCCATAATCCAGTTGCGTGACCGCGCAATACAACCGCACTTTCTCGATGGAATAGGTCGGGAAAGCAGTGGGTAATCCACTGATAACGACAGATTGGTCGTTATGAGCGTAAATTGGATTGCTCGGTAAACTGGGGGCTGACTCAAAACCGAAATTATCAACCAACGTGTAAATATACTGGCGTAATTCTTGGTTGAAATCTTGGCTTAACGTGCCTAAAAATTGGACGTGCGGTGTAGCCAATTCCACAGGAAAGCCTAACCGTTGCCAACTTTCATTACAGGCTTGTTGGCGTTTTTGAATGACTGGGTAATCTTTCACGCCACTTGCTACGATAAAACCGCAATCGGTATCAATGCGAGAAAACGAGGCTTTGCAGTTATCACTTGCCAAATAGCAGCAGTGATCGACAAAAATCGATTTGCCTGTTTTGCCACTAACCTTTTTATCGGTTCGCCAAGGGCGTAACGTGCCACGCGATAAATCCACATCTTCTGCCACTTGTGCCATCGCTTGTTGTAAGTTATTCGGGCGTTGCCGTGGAGCAATTCCTCCGAATTGAGTGAGTTTGAGTGAGGGCATAGGATTCCTTGCAAATTTTGGATATAAAAAAACCGCTTACGTTGCTGCAAGCGGTTGGATTTTAATGATGTTATCTATATGATGGAGAATAATCATCTCCTGTCGGGGCATTATCGTTGAAAAAATTAATACGATCTATAGATATTTCTTCGCATTGTTTGTAAGTTTTCGTCCTATCTTTATCCAGACAATCCTTAATATCGTACTGTAATCTTTGTTGTGTTTCATATTCATCTTTTAAGTTATGAATAAAAATAACAGTAAACCAAACTAGAAGGACAAGAATAATTCCGAAATATACTTTTAGGGATAACTTATAATCAGCAACATCTTTCCTTATTTCCAAAACAAGGCAAACAATAAGGAAAAGAGATATATAAACCCACCATCGATAAACGTCCCACGCTAATTCTGAAAAAAGCATACCTACCTCAAACTTGGTCTTTCCCGATGAATTTTCTCTTGAATAGCTTCCATCACAAACGCATTTAACGAACGGTCGCCTGCGGTAATGGTTGCTTGGCGATGTAATTCTTCGCCAATTCGCACATTGAACACGCCTTTAAACGGTTTATTCGGCTCTTTGCCTAATTCCGCACAATCCTGCAAATATAAATCGACGGATTGGCGAAATTCTTTTTCAAGCTCAGGCAATGTTTCCGCTTCATAAGTGACTAAGTCACGAATATAAGCCAATTTACCGAATAACACGTTATTTTCTAAATCAGGCTCAATGGTGCCAACGTAGCCTTTATAGTTTAGTAACGTCATAAAATACCCACCTGTTTTAATGCTTCTTTTACCGATTTTAATGCCCCACCTTTGATGTAATTTTCAGGGTGTGGCTTATGCAATAAAATCGTATGGTCAAGCCCACTATGATAAAACCGCACACGAGAACCTGCCATTTCCCGCTTTTCATAGCCTTGTTGAGCGAGTAAAGTCACTAGCTCCGTCCAGCTAAACGTGGATTTAGACTGTGCCAGTTTGTCTAATAGTTTTTCTGCTCTGCCCATAATACATCATCATTAAATTGATTTAGTACTAAGTATAGTTACTTTGTTTCGGAAATCAAGCGGTTATTTTTACTGAATGATTTACGGATAAACACTTCTCAACAATTCAAAATGCGGGCCGTCGTAGAACTTCTCATCATCAGAGCGACCATTTATATTCCAATCACCACCCCAGCGAATGGCAATGCCGAGTTCTTTTGCGGCTTTGAGCATTGCTTGGGCAACTTGCTCAAAGGCGTGTTTGTTATTCCAGTCTAGCGGATAGGGAACAAGATCGACTGCGTGCCCTGTGAGGTGTCGGCTGTTCATTGTTTTGGTTGCTTTCTTGGCAAACAATTCCTTTTGGCGTGCTTTAGTTCGCACACCTTCAATCACAGTAAAATCCACTGCACTTAATTGCAATGCACGATGTACTACTTTGATTAAATCAGGGTGAACACCGTTGAGATTGTCTTCACTTCGTTGGCTAAATTTAAACATTCTGTTTCCTTAGCGTTTTTTTAACGCGTAACGTAATGCCATTTCACGCACTTTATCAATGCCAAATAACGCCACAATCGCACCCAGTGCAACGGAAAGTTTAATCGGCATTTGTAGGTAATCGAACACGCTTTCACTTGCCACGGCAATTAAGCCGCAGAGCGTCGATTCCACTAATACACGCAGTTTTTTGCGTTCTTTCCCTACATAACAAATACGAAAAAGGGCAATAAAAAACGCCATCACAAAACTGTTAATGGCGTTGGTATGTTGATGATAAAAGGCAAATAATATTGCCCAGAGATTAGGATCTTTGGTTGGCATTGGTTTCTCCTTTGCAACCGCAGTCTTCACAACGTGTCGCAAGCTCCACAATTTGCCGTTCAATCACACGCTCAACAGGGCGTGGTTTGGCAAGTTGTTCACTTAATCCGACCGCTTGTTTTTTGCAGCATTGGCATTTTTTACATTTTTCAATCACTTTGCATTTTGACATTAGATTCGCCCCCAGTGGTTAAGCGTATGTTCGCCTGTTTCAAAATCATGCATTACATCAATTTTCGCCTGTGCAATGCCTTGTTTGAAATTGCGGTCGTACATCATTGCCATTTGTGGATCGGCAAAGGCGTACTGTCGCATTAAAAGCAGTTGTGCCAATGCACCGTTGACCACCACATCGTGATAGCGGTCAAACAAGAGTTTATCCACTTCGCACGCATTTTGGGTTGGAATGGCAAAGTAGCGAACGTAAAGCTGATTTTCCGCATCAGCACGTGGGGCTTTTTGCAGAATGATTTTGTCGTTTGGCTCAAAGGTAAATTCACGGCAAGCGAAATATCGCATCGGTTTATAATGAACACGTGAGTAAGGTTTGCGTTTGCCTAAGTGAATCTCATCGACATAATGCACCTGCTCTGCATCACCATTGTCTAAATAATAATCCCGCACGCCTGCTTGAACATCTAAGCGAAGTTCACGCTTGAGTAATAAGCTATCGCGTGCAAGAGTTTGAGCGGCTTGGCGTAAATATTCCAACGCCACGTCATCAGGTACACCTTTAGCGATCAGGGTGACACGCGGCAAAAATTCAGCAAGGGAAATAAATTCCACATCACGCCCATCATTTTCACACACAAAATTGACCGCACTTTGGCTACCGCATTTGGGTTTTAAGCAACCGCAAGGCATTATTTACCCCCCTTTTGTATTTAGTAGCACTTTCTTTGTAAAGGCAGCTCGAACTTGCTCTTGTAACAAAGTTCTGTCTAAAAACTGCTTGTAGTACATCGCCGCTTTTTGCTGTGAGGTTGTGCTTTCCGTTTCCGCACCAAATAAGCGATACAACACATAATCTACCAAGTTCGCATAGTTTTCGGTAATGGATTCATTGAGTTCTCCTTCAAGGGTTACGGGTTTTGGTTTAACAGCACACGTCATTCGAGCATAAACAGTTTCATTTGGGCTAACAGGCGGTTTTACCGTGAATTGGTTGTCGGTATTTGCCACTTTGCTGTAACTACGGCTGTCGGTTTTGCGACTGATGCAGTTTTTCTTACCAAATGCTGATTGTGCCTCGTTATCCACTTCTTTCATTTCTGCAATGAAATTGCCGTGAGCATCAGTAATGGCATCCACTGAAAGCAATAAATCGCAACAACAAGGCTGCTGTAAATCGCTGTCATCGAGTTTTGCTACCACCGTTTTTAGGAACTTGTTCGGGTTGAGCTTGAACATTTCCGCCACACCTTCGTTGAGGTAGTCGATAATGAGCGGATCTTCAATGCGGTCTGCATCAATATCATTGTAATCGTAGCGGACGCGTACAATGAAATCTTTGGCTTGCATTAGTGGATTTCCTGTTCTAATTCAGATTTTTTGCCTTTCTTACCGTCGGCTTTCTGGACTTGATGTTCAACACGGACAAATTCTTTTTTCTCAGACTTCATCAGTAATGACGCAGTAAGTTGGTCGTCCACATCAAAACGTGCACCGTTAACATTAGAGGCAAAAGTTCTTTGAAATGGGGTCATTGGGTTGTTCCTTATAAAAAGAAGCGGTCGGAAAACGCGATTTATTTGCAGAATCCGACCGCTTGGGGTTACATCATATAGCCTTCTTGCTCAAAACGACGAGCAAAGAGCATTTTCACATCTTTTGGAATGCCACCTTTTGGTAATGCGGTAATTTTTAACACCACCGCATCCACTTTGGCATTGTAACCATTTTCCACAAAATGCGAGATTTGGGTGCGAGGTTCAACCGCACCAGCGTCAAAGCTGGCTAAATCAACATCGCTTACCGCTTCTACTGCAAGATTTTCTGCATAGGTAATTTGTTTGGTTTTACCTGTAGCATACTCGGCACCGTTGACGGATTTAATTTCAAACTTAAAGCCTGCAACAGGTTCACGGAAATCAATGAACAGCGATTTAACATCGGCGTGATTCGGTTGTAAGAAGATGTAAAGCTCATCACCCACTTCTAAATCAGACACCGATTTGCCATAACGTAAATCTAAGGTTTCCATTAAGCGTTTCCATTCGATTTTTTCACGGAAGCCGTAGCCACCATCCACTCGAACATCTGCTTGTAAGAATACAGGTAATTGCGTGTTGCCATCGACATTGCAAGTGTTGCACGCTTTACCAAACTCAGGGGCAACGCCCCCTCGTGCTAAGTTATATTTTGCCATTTTATTACTCCATAATGATTGCAGCGACTGCAATAGATTGGCTTGAAAGGGCAGCAACATCAAAACGGTAGTTACCCACAAGGTAAATATCGTTCAAAATGGTTTGCCATTCTAGGTAATCCAATGATACTGGGGCAGCAATGTGTTTTGGATCGACCATCAACACATATTCCACCGAGCGACCATCAGGTAATTTGTAGCGAGGCATATGTAATGATGAGAACACATCCATCCCTAAAGTTGGGTGGACTAGGCCTGTGACAATTGGGTTTTCTTTTAAGCAGCAGCCTGCACCTAATTTAGATTGCTCACGGCGAATACGTGAAACGAAAGCAGGACTTGCGGCCACTTTTAACGCATTACCACCACAAGTTACGCCACTTTCTTGTAAGGCTTGTTCCATACGTTCTAACACTTCGGTTGCTTCTAAACCGTCTTTACCGACAATCACAGGATTTACGGTATCGCCTAAGCGGATATTGCCACTTAATGCACCTGCTTTGTTACCTTGTAATTGAGCGTGAGCCATTGCCACTAACACGCGGTAGCCATAGCGTTCTGTTGCATCACGTAATGCAAAGCCGATAGATTGTTCATAGCCGTCTTGCACCATTTCCCAACGTTTACATAATGCAATCGCTTCTTGGCGTGAGAATTTATGTTTGATTGGGATTTGTTGGCAAAGGGTAATTTCACCGCTGCGGAACGGATCGCCTAAATCCATTGACTCACCATTGAAGTTTGAATTACCAAAATCGCCTAATTCAAAGCCTTTTAAAATGGTGTAGTGAGCCACAGGGGCACAGTCTAAGCCTAAGTTAGTGATGTCATAATCAGGATTGATTAAGTGCATCAAAGAAGAACAGTTATGCAGTTCACTTACCACAATATCTGTTGCGTATTCTGGGATATACAATCCTTGCGTTGCACCGCCTAAATCAGCGGCACGAATATTTTTTGCCATAGATTTTCCTATTTAAAGTTATTGAGAAAGGCACGCAGCTCTTTGGTTTTCCCATTGCGAGCTAACGCACGTGCTTTGGCGTGATCTTTCTCGGTCATTTCTGGTTTTGCCTTCGATTGCGTTGAAACACTTGCCGTTTTATTACTCGGCGGTGCAGTAACCACAGGCGAAGGTGGTTGATTGCGTTGTTCAAATTCAGCGACTAATTCCGCAATTTTAGGGATTAGGTTGAGGTCTTTCGATTGCCCAGCATAATTGAGCAAGGCTGATGCAGTATTACCTGCAAAGTCAATCACTTTTTCATTGGTAAATTCAATGAATGCCGAATCATTGACGAGTGCCTGAAAACGTGGAACTTTCTCAATCAGGGTTTTGCCAAATAGCTCTGCTTGGGTTTGAGCTTGTTGGCGTTGTTGTGCCGCAGTCAGTTTTTCATCGACCACCTTTTCCACATCGGGTATTGGCGAAGTTTTTGACGTTTTTAACCGCTTGCGAAGTTTTTCAGTAAATTTCTCACCTAATTGAAATCGCACATCTTCCCAATCTGCATCAGAGAAATCATCTTCTTCTGTTTCTTCTACAGCAGGTGTCGCTGGTTTTTGCAGTTCAGCTAATTGTTGCTCAAGGGCAAGTTTTTCTTGTTCTGCTTTTTGACGTGCGGCAACTTCCGCTAATAAGCGTTGGTTGGTTTCTTGGTGAGCGGTTTGTTCTTTGTTAAGTCTGCCTTTCCACGCTTTGACCTCATTTTCTTCTTGAGGCGGCTCTGTATGAGTAGGCTCTGATGGAGGCTCTATAGGAGGTGTAGTCGGTACATCTTCCTCACTTGGTTGCGGCTCTTGTTGAGCTTTTGCAGTGGCAAGTTTACGTTTGATGTATTCAGGGGTGTTGTCACTTAACTTAACAACGGTGTCGTTTGACTGAATTTGATTATCTTCCATTGGTCTTCCTTAAAAGAGATGGCATAAAAAAAGCCACCGCAATGCGATGGCTTGGTGAGCGTTAAAGCAGCTACACTTTGAGCTGTCTTTCCGTTGTCATTGGTTTTTCTGGGCGGAATAGTTGCCCGAGTAAATCCACTAAAATATTAGCAGAGTGTTGGTATTCGCTTTTGAGAGCTGGGTTTAATTCGACTCGTGCCTTTTGACTGAATACTAAACTTTGAGCGTGCAAATAGGCTTCCAGCTGTTCAGCAAAATGCGGATTATGCGAAAGTGTGACACGTAATTCGGTCAGTTCATCTAAACTGGTGGGCGAAAAAAGTTGTTGCCACAAAGGTTGCTTAACGAGTTTCATTGATACCTCAGCAATTAACGACCGCAGCTTTTACAGCCGCTTGCCCCTTTTGACGCCATAGGACGCACGCCACCATTTAAGATACCAGCTACTTTACCTGTGGAATCTTTAAAGCGTACGCCCATATTGCCATTAGATGGGGTAACCACATTTTTTTGATTAGCAAGGGGTTTATAGCCTGCCATTGTGTTTCTCCTCTATGAAATAATTGAGTGAAAAAAACGACTGAAACTAGATGTCGCAGTCGCAGATTCGGTTTTTTGCCATTACTGGGTCGTCGTAGTAATCAATAATGACTTCATTATTGCCGTGATATTCAAAGTAGTAAGTACCGGCATCATCAATATGAATGGTTGGATCGTCAGCCGTTAATACCACCGCTTGCTTACACTTCTTATACGGCATATGTTGCACATTCGCCACCGCACTTGGCTCAATCACGCAAGGGCAACAATCATCGGTTAACGCCCAGTGGGGATTACCTAACGACTGCACTCTTGCGATATGCACGGATACACTTTCACCCGCACTCAATCCCCACACAATCACCCGTTTCGGATGTTTGCGGACTTCGATATTGGTTGAAGTGGGAAAGAGTTCGTTGAGGGTAAATCGTGGTTCGTTGGGTTGAGAAAGTGCAGTACGAATATGGCTATGGGTTTTGATGTTGCCCATATTGTACCTGCTGCGTTAATTGTTGAATAAATCCTTCATAGCGTTTTTGCCAATTGGATTGTTTATACGAAAGTGTTTGGTTAGAAAATTCTTGTTGCGTGTTATGTTTTATGCGTGAAAGCAATAAGGAAGTATCTGCCAAGTGATTTAAATCAGGTAACTGACCTTGTACAGGTTGAGAATAGTTTAACCATTCCCACGCCAAAGGGTTACTTTTACTTAGTGCGTTTTTGAAATTACGACAACCCCATAAATGTATATTTAATTGATTATTCTTGTAACTCTTAAAACAATCCTTATCTACTTCAACAATACAAAAGAAATCCCAATCTGAACTTTCTACTTCTGTTTTCCAATATCTTGAACCAACTAAACCAAGATAGATGATTTCGTATGGTTCAAGTATCTTTAAGCATTCTCTAAGAATTGTTGGATTTATCTGGGTCATTAGCATTATGCCCGCTATCGTACCAACTATCATCAGAAGATCCAGTGCTAGATTTTCTTACTCTTTTAGTAGTTTCGTTAATTTTTTCTGAACATACGATAGAACCATTAACTTTCCAATCCTTCCAAATAATTGTAGTTACTTGATTGTAGCGACTAGAAATGCTAGTCGTTACCTCTTCATTTCTATCAGTACTTGTCACATTCTTCGTATTACGCGTTTCCGATGTTTCCACGCCATTGATTTTCTTCACTTCATAAGTGACGGTTGCACAAGGGATTGGGTAGGTTTTAGTGATCCATTCGATAACATCATTATCTAATTTGATTGTCGCATCTGTTGTTGTCCCAGTTGTATCGGATAAAGGGAAAGGTGCATTTGGTGCTACACTTAATACATTTTGAGGTTCATCTTTGAAGCAATCAGTAAAACTTCTGACATATCCCCAATTCGTGCTTTCATCTGATGCTGCAACTTTTTGCCCTGTTGCAGTGTTGATAAACATACCAGAATGGATATTGCTTGGTTTATCAGATAAGTTCCACAAAAATACATCGTGAATACCTTTGGACACTTTTACTTTTCTTGTGCCACCTGTACTAATTTTTGTATCTCTTAAATCCCTTGATGGAATATTAGAGTATAAAAGTACAGGAACACCGTCCAAGTATAAGTTAGCGTAATCATCACCAATTGCACCAAAAGTATATTCTCCAGTTTCAGGGAAATTTACTTTAGCTTTAGCCCAATACATAAACGCATTAGAACCTGTATTCAGATAATTAATATCTGATGCTAAAGGAACAATCCCTTTGATATGGTATCCTGCAACAGAATCAAGTCGATTCGGATAATTATAACCACCACCGAAAGTATCGACTACACGACCTTTTGTATTAACCAATCCCAAATACTGAAAAGCAATTTTGGGTTCAAGCATACTATTTGGATTGCGTGTTGCTTTGAGTACCCTTCCATCAGGTAATTTAAATACACTATCTGACCCTAAAGAAAACTCAACAGATTGACTGGCAGTTAAGTATACTAAACAGTGTTCTACACCTAACCCACGATTAAATACGGTATTGATGTTACCGCCAGTTGCAGAAAGAATAACTAAATAATACCCTTCTTTTTCAGCGGTAAAACTTTGTTTAGGATTAGAAGCAATAGCAGAAAAACGATATACATTTGTCTGACAACTAATCATTGTTTTTGACTTAGTTCGATTAAGCATACCCACAGGATTCGCACAACCACACATTGTTCTGCAAGCCATATCGCCCCCTATGCCGATTCAGTATCGCCAAAGACACGAACCACTTTACCCATTTCATAAAGCACCGTCACCGCAGCATCGACACCACCTAACACTAAACTGCCTTCACGCGGTTTCACTAAGCGATTATTACCGCCATTTACTAGCGTGACTTTATTTGCTGTGGTTTGAATAATGGTAAACATTCTGCCTTGTGGAATGTTATCAGGTAAGGTAATGATAATTGGCGCCGTATTGATACAAATGAGCGTGTTATCGTCATCTTGCACGGTGTAGTTTGCCGATACGTGTTTGCACGGCACTTTACAGGTTTTGTTGAGTTCGTTCTCTAATGCAGAAACACGTGCTTTTAACGCATTAATGGTTTCATTTTGCGTGGTATCTTGCCCAACAAGTGTGTTGATTTGATTTTGCATCTGTTTAATCATTTCATTAGTCACACCACCTGCGTTATCAAGTTTCTGCCAAGTGTTCCAACCGTTCGGATTTTTCAATGAACCATCGGGGTTTACACCGTGATCGTTGGAGATATACCAAGTATTATCGCCATTAGCCACCCAGATATTAAGCTCACGATCTGAGGCAATGTAGTAACCGTTGAAATCATACACTTGAGTATTGACATATTCATCCCAAGTGGTTGCCATTGCAAGGTTCTTTTCTTGGGAGCTAAAATCTTTTGGTAAGCCGAGCACACCTTGTCTTGTTTGATTATCCACATTCCCAGTAAAAGTGTGGAAACCCCATTTATAATTTGAGGTTTTAAGTGAATTGCCATTCGCTAAGACTTGCGGGCCTACTACATTTAAAGCGAGTTTACCTTCGGTGTTGATGGTTAAATCATTACTTAGGTTCAATCCAAGCGGTTGATTCTTCGTACCGTTTCCCGTAATGCCTGAATTAGGTTTCACGGCAACAGCGACATCACCAGCAATAGATTGCTTGATTTTTGCGACAGAAATTACCCCACCTTTGCCGTTTTGTAGGCAAGTTGGCGAAGTGGTTACGCCATTTGCGTTATCTGCACAATCAAGTAAAGCGGCTTCCGCTTTCATTGCCGATTGAGCAATCTGTTCTTTAGCATTATTTAATGCCTTTGCCTGCTCAGTTTTTGCAGTATCAAGGGCTTTATCTTGAGCATCTTGTGAGTCTTTAAATTGTTTACATGTTACAAATGACATATCGCCCCCTAGGCGGTAAAGTTTACTACGCCATTAAATGTAGCGAGTTTTAGTGTGCTAGACTTGATGCGTAATTTTTTAGGTACATCACGTGTTTCTTCACTTTCTCGGAAAATATTAGGTTTCATAATTAAGTCACTATCTTGTACATAAAAACTATTGCTTCCGTATGTAAGTGTATGAAATACCGTTTGCTCTTCGGTTGGTTCAATAGTATCTCTCACGACTTCAACTACAACCTCGCCAGAAAATAGTCCTTCTTTTTTGTAATTAAACGGAATATGTGCGGATAATTGAATAGAACGATTTGAGATCTCACCGGATAATTGTACTGCAACTTCCTGATAAGATTCTTCTGGTAAAGGATATTCTTGTGTTACCGATAAGATTTTTTCGTGAGGTTCAACTTCACTAAAGCGTTCTTGAGTTGTAATAGGAACGGTAAGTTTAGCTTTATTAAACTCAAGTGCATTAGCGTAAGGTAAGAGATTAATGTTATATCCATACACAGGATCTTGTCCTGCTTGATCGATGCCTGATGTATAATGGCAATCGTATGCAATGGTATTGCCATAAGCAGACTGACGAATTTGCACCTCTGTTAAAACTTCATTACGAGGTTCACCACGTTTAAATTTCTTAGCAGTTGAACCTTGAATGACTAAGCCCGTTTCTTTATGTTTAAGATAAACAGGTGTATCTTTTACATAAAATTCATCATCTGGTTCAGGTGTCACATAGTTTTTGACCACCTCAAACTCATCTTCTGCGGTTTCGCCCGAAGGTAATACGGCAAACACCTTCCCTTCATTATTTACTTGAATAGTTTTACCATCCAAGTCGTCTTTTGTAATAATTTGAATCATACAAACATTCCTACTAAATTTAACACCACACGCTCATTGCTTTTTACTTGAGAGAAAACAATTTCACGCGAACCTTTGTTCCACCAGAGCAAGCCTGAACCTGCATTTGTTGAGATCGTTTTTGTCGGAAGTGGTGCACCTTCGGGCATACGAAATGCCACCGTGCGATTACTATTTACCCGACAAATAAAGTCCAACGAGATAATGCCTAGCCCCATTCCGTTAATCGACACCATTTTGCGGGTATCGGTATTGGCGTCAGCAATAATTTGAGTGGCATTTGGATTGACGACTTCTAATACATAATCTTGCACCTCTGCAGTTTTTTCTTGCATCAGCTGCTTAAGTCGTTCTTCTTTAATTCGAACATTGCCGTTTACTACATCAAAATCCTCTTGGTGTAGGTCTTGCTGTTGAATAATCGTAATTGCCATTTAAACTCCTAGTAAAAGAAAACCGCCCATTAAGAGCGGTCGGATTTGTTTACTGTTTTACTGAGGTTGTGATGTTGGTGGAAACATAAAACCAAGTGTAACACCACCTAATGAACGCACTTCTTCGGTTGCAGCTTCTTTTGCCACTTCAACCACTTTTGCTTTACCAACAAAAATGCCATCATCTTTTGCTTCAGCTAAATTGCCTTCCGCTTGAGAAAGTACAATCAGTTTAGCCAACGTGGTTTCAACGGTTTGAGCATTCTCACCATTTTCATCAGCAACGGTAATTTTCAATTTGCCTTCTTCTGGTGTGATCGCTGTTACACGTAAATCCACCTTAGAGGTTGCAACCAGTTGATTACCCACAATTTTGATGGTTGAATTATCCACTTCAACTAACAATTTACCTGCTTCAATTTTAAGACCAGCACCAATATCTGCATCTGTTACGACTTTTTTTACCATTTTAATTTACCTTTTATTTTTCGATTGGAAATACCTTGCCATCGCCAATACTGAATACGTCTTCGTATTCTTTCTCTTTAATATCAAGGGCTTCTTTCAGTTGCTGCTTGGTTGCATCATCTGAATTTTTCACTGCATCAAGCAGTGCTTTTGCTGTGAGCGGTTCACTATGACTTTCGCCACAGCAAGCCATTTCACGCAAATTCTCTGTATAAATTGGTTTTACCGACATTTAACACCCCGTTACTTGTTGTGGTGCGGTTGCACTGTTGTTTACGGCATAGCCTGTTGGTGTATCTTTACCACATTCAATGATAGGCAACGTATGCCCATCGCCTGCTGTTGGGTAGGCATAGCCCCATAGTTTCCCATCGCAATCTGTAATTGCTACCGTTGCATCAGGATCGCGTGTTTCATTTGGATGGAACAGATAGCCCATAAAAGTTGAGCCACAGCAATCTTCATCTAACGTAATGGGGATAGGCACGCTGGCATAGTAGCCACAGCGTTTTGTGGTTCTACGCCAACGCACATTGCCACAGTTGGAAATCTCTTCCACCTCTACAAAATGTTGATTACAACGTTCTGCCCCTGTCGTTTGCCAGGTTTTATCTAGGCAAAAGCCGCAAGGCACGATACCTTTTTCTGTATCCGTGAAAGTGCTGCCAGAAATCGGCTCAACCGTAACCACCACATCAGGCGTGCTTTCATTATTGCGGACAGGAATGTAATGCCCACTTTGCGTAATTACCAACGAATGACGTTTAGGCGTTAAGCTCGGTTGACATTCGCCTAGCTGGTAATGCGTTGCAGAAGCCACTTCTGAAACCGTTGGTGAAATCAACGCACAACCAGCACGCTCAAAGTTTGCTTGGTTGCTGCAATAATCTACCCGTTTGAATGTAATGGTTTCTTCGCCGCTTAAATGATTTACCGAAACCAGCACAGGTTGGGTACCAACGCTAAAGCCTTTTGCATCGGTAAAGTGAGGAGAAATAATGGTAAGTACATTAGGATTACACTGCATTATTGACCTCCATAAATGGCGTTTCTCACACTTTCCACCACAGCAAGAAATTTACTGTAATCCACGCCTTTGCGTGGAGTGAAAATCATCGGTGGCTGCCACCATAAAACTTTAAATCCACCTGCATAACCACCTTCAGTAAAGGTGAGTACGTGGGTGGATTCATTGAATTTCACATCACAAGTGCCTGATTGCACTCGCACTACATTACCCCAGCCGTAACGGTCGTGCCAGACCTGATCGCCTTGAGCAACATTATCTAAGTCAATTTTCATTTCACGATTAACTCCTTCTATCGACATAGCCCTCTGTTGGGTTCTGCATTTGCGTATTTGGAGTGAGCATACTGTCTTGTGGCATTGCGTAGCGTTCAGTATCTACTCCTTGCGTTTTGAGATAATCCATTGCAAAGTCGGCATACATTTGCGAAGGAATCGCTCCTTGTTGGGCAAGTTGCCCCATCTGCGGCATTAAGCCTGCTTGCTGTTTCGCTTTTTCAAGCTCTGCTTTCAAGCCCAACAAACCTGTTGCGATGATTTTGGCATCGGCTTTTACGCTGTCATCTTTACCCAATAAATTGCGTGCATACATCAGCGTAATCGCTGGACGAATAAAATATTCATCAATATTAAAAGCACAGTCTTCCAAGCCAAGTACTGCGTTGTCCGTCATCATCGCCAAACCACCTAACGTTTGCCCAGCACCTTGTAACCCTGCATTACCATTCAGGAATGAAGGTAAGCCACATTCATCATCTGCCAACCGAATTTGATTAGTAAGGAATTGGAATAACATCGGGAAAGTTGGATTGATTTGATGCTGCACAATACCACGCACATTTCCATCACTTTGAGGGTTAGAAAATACACGTGAAAACGGCTGCATATTGATTTCTTGCGGCTGGTCAAATGCGTTAGCATTAACCTCAAGCATCGGGCCTGCAGAATAACTCGCATTAAGCAACATTGAATACTGCACACGATTGATAGCAAGTTGACGATCATACACCATCATACCAACAGAAATACCGTAAGGTTCGCCAGCAATGCGTTTATAGCTCGCAGAGAAATAAGTGCGTTCGCCTTTCGGATGAGCCACGATATTGCAACGAATTACCTGCTTATTGCAGACCTCAATATCTACATTGAAATAATCAAACTGCTCGCTTTCTTTAATTGCTACACCATATTCGATTAAATCTGCACCGCTAACCAACATTTGGCAACGTAGCACGTGGATTTCATCTTCTTGCAACATTCCCTCAAGGAAATCATTACCGAATTCTGTGCCTAACCAATTACTATCTCCGTGCTCTAAAATGTATTTCAAAGGCTCATCGCGATAACCTAACTGCTCATTCCCAATAAAGCTCGCAAGTTGAGATTTCGACCGCTTGGCAAGCTCAATAAAGAAAGCACCATCTTGAGCATTTGTACAATCAGGGGCGAAGTAGGCATTTTCAGGTGGTACACGTCGGAACATTGGGCGAATGATGGTTTCTTTCACAAATTTATTTTTCTTCCAAACGTGATCGACTACCGCTTCATTTTCAAAGCTCCATACGGCCACAGGTTTTAAGGCAATATCGAAAATCACCTCACCTGTACTACCTGCAAAGTTGCCTTCAACTAACTGGTCTTTAATCAGCTTTACCATTTTTTGTGTAGCATCAAACGCAATTTCATACTCTTCTTTCTGCAAAGCCTCTTTCGCATTTTTCGCTTCGGTTTCCACAAATTTCGCCACTTCAGCCAAAAACATTTGGTCTTGCCCAAGCAAGGCTTCAGGCGGCAAGTCATTCTCAATCATCTTATTTAATAATTGAGCTTTAACTCGCTCCAACCCTTCCTCTTGTTTATATTTCGGTAGCTCAACAATAGGCGTTGGAGAAATGTTAAAAGGCGGATTCGCGAGGTTAATAAATTTTGACCGCATATAACTCGTGGTCGCACTCACTTTCATTGCGGTTAAGCCAAAATAAGAAGACATATTCGGGCGGTCTTCTAGCTCTTCCATCTCGTGAATTTTGTGAAAGGCATTATGTAGTCGTCTAAACCACTCATCTACACTTCGCCCCATTATTAAATGCGAAGAACGATAGCTTTTCGCCAAACGGAAATTTTCCATTACGCGGTCAGCTAATTCATCGTGAATTTCTTCTACTGCTTCTTCATCATCAGGTAATTCAATCTGTTCTTTAGAATCTGCCATTTAGCATACTCCCTCCGTTAGTTGGTCGGCGTTGAATACCCTCATATTCTTCAGGTTGCTCCTCGTGTGGGCGAACGTGTTCAACATAAAACGTCATCGCTAAGGCATCGGCTAAATCAGGCGAACGAGTAAGTTCTTTCTTGCTTTGCAATTTTAATCGCTCGTGAGCATCATATTCATACCCAAGCATTAACAAATCACTTTCAAGGTGGTTGTAATCGTGAATACGCACTCGACCACTTAGCCATTCCGCCATTCTCGCCCACATCTCAGCACGCTTATTAGCGTAAGTGTTATCTTTATCTGCACAGCTACTTGCCACCGCTTCAAATACACGGTCGCCATAACCTAGCTCTTTCAAGCGGTCATAAACGCCAGCTCCCACGCCAACGGTATCGATAAACATTGCATCCACACGGTATTCTTCAATTGCTTTCGCACACCAAGCTGCCGTTTGCATTAAATCTTCCGACTTCAAACGAGCTACTTTCAATGTTGCACGACCTTGGCGTATCACAACACCCGTGTAATCTCGACCTTTACGAGCTGGGTCAATACCAGCAATGATCGCCCCCACAGGTTCAACATCTTCCGCTTTTCTGGCACGACGTACATCATCCGCATTGATAAAGCTCTCGCCAGAAGATTGGAATGCTTCTTCTGCGGTAATCGGATATTGCTCACGGAATAATGCCAGTTTTTGCTCAGGCGAACCCTCAAACTGTTTCATCTTCGCTTGTCGCCACGCCAACTGCTCATCATCAATTCCGTGCAAGGCTTGATAAGCACGCTCTTCTGCAGAAAACTCCACACCCTCAGCCGATTGACGATATTCCGTCATTGCCGTCCACGGATAAAACACGGGGGTAAATTCATTCTCCCCACGCACCGCATCTTGCCAGCATTGATAAAAATATTCGCCTACGCCATTCGCCGTGCTTTCTAAGAAAATCATCGTGCCGTTGCCCGTTGGAACGGTTTGCATTACACCAGCAGTAATATCTGCTTGGTTGCGTGAGCGTGATACTTCCGACCAATGCAAGCACTGAATTGTAGAGCCGTGGCCGACATTCTTATTCCCAGCCGTTGCGGTTTTAATCGCACAATCAATCAAAGAGAATGCCAGTTCATTGGTACTGTCGCGATGAGCAGGTGGCTTAAATGCTTCAGGACAATTATCGTGATAGCGACGCGTCATCTCAAACAGCTCTTTTGTCGCACTGTCTAAATGCGTAAGCACAAGGGATTTCGTTCCTGCGTGAAAAATTGTCCACCAATAAATCAACGCCTCAATAAAAGTGGAAAGACCCATTTGACGAGCTTTCAACACAATAAAACGAGCACGACCATCAAATCGCATCGCATTTTCGAACTTATCGAGCAAATCTAATTGCACCGAATTTAACTCAAATGGCACAACACCATTTGTTTTGGTACGGATTTTTAAACAACGGTAGGCAAATTGCTGAAAATCAGTTTTGAACTCAGAACGTAGCTTTTTAATTGTTTCGCTCACTGTCTTTCAGCCACTCCGCAAAATCTTCAGAAGAACCCACTGCTTGATTATCGGTACTTGCACCTAATGCCAAACGATAAACTTTCTGCAAGTTCACTAACGCACTTGAAATAACGGCAACTTGATTAGGCTTATCCGCAGAGTCAAGCATCATATTCAGCTTACCTAATGCTTTCTTCGCTGTATCAACACATTCGTGTTCCAGATCTGTTAATTGGTACGCCCGTATATCAGAAGATACCTCAGCACTTTTCCGTACCGTTTCCGCACCAACTTGGGATCGCTCATTCATCCAAGAACCTTGAGCCACTTGCTTTTTTAACGTACCAAGCGGTATATCATATTTCGCAGAAAACTCAGGGATTGTTAGCGAAGAATTGATAAACTGAATTTTAATCGCCACCCAGTCATAAGATTTCTTCGCCATACTCTCTTACCCGACTAGATAACCAATTACACCGCCAAGCACTAAACCTGCCATAATGCGATAACCTAAGCAGCATTGACAATTCGTACCATAAGCAAAAAATAAAGCAGCCTTTTTAAGCTGCTTAAATGGAAATGTAAGCTCATCAGCATCTTTCGCACAAATCCACGCAATCTTTTGCCCTTCGAATGGGTCTGGCACAATCTCATCGTAGCCATCAAACACCAATTCAGCCGAAATAGATTTTGCTTTCTCTTTCGCTTCCTTAATGGTTTCAGCCGTAATTGCTAAAGTTTCCCAATCGCCATTGTTGTTAAATTTAAAATAGACGTTTAGCATTTATTTATTACCCTTCTTACGGTTTGCCGTGCGAGAAATTACCTGCAAGTTCGCACGGCGATTACTTCCGCCCTTGCTCAACGGAATAACGTGATCTACCTCTTTCCCTTTTAAAGCAGATTTCCCCTTCTCACGCTCCATCTCACGTCTAGCTTTGTTGCGTTTTGAGCGGTTAGCAATCTGCTCAGGTTTACTGTGGTAGTCACGATATTCTTTTTTATAATCACGCTCACGAGCGGATTTTGTTTTCTTCGCTACCATAAAAATTCCTATAAAAAAGCCCCGACTGGCTAAACCAATCAGGGCTGTAAAATTCATTTGGTGAACATCACTTATACGATGACCACCATTGCAGATATACTATATGAAACCTCCACCGATTTCAAGCACTTTTTACACGTTAAAAGCAAATTTTTGCAATTTAGGTGCATTTTTATGATTTTTAATAGCAAGATCGAGCCACTTAGCTACCACCCATTCCGAAGCCTTAATGCTCTGTGTTACTCTTCTATACCAAGCATTGAATGAAACAGATTTATCTTTTACGTGCTGATACTTCGCAATCGCATACACCGAACGACCATACACATATTTTGCTTCCAGATATTTATAATCCTGCGGACAAGGCTTCTTAATGCAATATCCCACCACCGAACTAATTACCATACCCAGATCATCATTGCACTGCTCACGCACAGGCTCTTTAACCTGATTTGGATCGACCGACAGCATCAATCTCGCAATCATATTCGTACGGCACTCAAAATCTAAACCACTATAAACCCACGCCCCCCACTCACTCAACCGCTCTTCAATCCACGCCTGCTTATGCTCATCAAGTAATTTATCCGCCACGTTTCAACTCCTTTACTTTCGCCTTATACACCTTAATCAGTTCTTTGATTTCCTTAGTCAAGTTCAACTCCTTTTGCATTAACCTCAAAATTATTCTTATACTTTGTTTGTCTAACTTTAGACTTTTTATTTGGGTGGGTAGCACTAGGAGTAAATAAAGCACGTTCTACACTCCAACCATTCTTAAGTCGTCTTTTAATTGTAACGTGAGAAACATTGACACCTTCATATCTAGCCCATTCAGTTGCAGTCATTGTTATACCATTAAAAGTAATTCCCAAATGACCTTTATGAGTATGCTTAGGGATATTGCGATGGCTTCGCATAACATTACAACCTCTACAAATAACTCTTAAATTATCTAGGTTATTGTTCTTTATATCGTTATCCTTGTGATCAACGTGGCAATTTTTCCAATCTAGACTACAACCACAAAATTCACAGATACCTAAATCCTCCCCAATATGCTGATACATTACATATCTATGCTCATAGACATATCCATTTTTCATTGCTAAAGGATGCTCAGGCATAAAGAGCATTTGGTAGCCTTTTGCATTATGCGTTTTCTCCTTGCGAACAGGTTTTGGAGGTAACTCATACGATCCCGTTCTCATAAATCTAAAATAATGCATTTGACAAACGCAATCTTTGATATACATTGCATTACGCTCACAACCTTCAATTTTACATTTGACATTCAAGGTCTTTGATTTTTTGCTCATACTCTTTCACCATTTCTTTGAGTTCGTCAATATCCCATTTTTTAATATGTCTAGCGTTATCTTCCAACCACTCAACACGTTCAATACCTATTTTCTTAATTAAACCTATTCTAAATAACCGCAAGTTTCCGCTTTCATACAAATTACATCTCACACAACCACTGTGGATATTATCCTCGTGATAGCGTAAAAAAGAGCTTCTTCCTCTGGGTACATAGTGCGAAGCTTGAAAGTTAGGCTTCCAGCCTTCTCCACAAGCTATACACGGTAACCCTCGATCTCTGAGTCGGATAAACTTATTGACTTTCTCCTGCACTTTATTTAACCAATATCTTTTATCCGAGTTTTTCAATGCTTCTTTACGTTCACGCATACGCTTATTCGCTGCCAAGCGGTCAGCTTTTTCTAGTTTTTTGCGTTTTTCTTCCGCTTTTCGCTTGCTGTATGCAATTGCACACTTCATCGAGCAAACCTGCTGCGTAGACTGCTTTTTAATGTAATACGCCCCGCACTCTTTACATTTATGCTGCTTTGGTGGTTTATTTCTCATCAACTTCCCTCACTAAATTAAAATAAAAACTTGCATTTGTGTGTATGCTTGTGTATAATTATTCCCGATTAAGACATAAGGAGATAAGCATGCGATCCAGCGACTTAATCAAGGAGCTTAAAAAAGCAGGTTGCACGTTTGAGCGACACGGTAAGGGAGACCACCAAATTTGGAAATCGCCCATCACAGGGAAGACGTTCCCCGTGCCACACCCAAAGCAACACGTTCCAATCGGCACATTGAGATCCATCAAAAAATCGGCAGGGCTTTTATAGCTCTGCCGAGCTTAACCCAAAGGAGCAACCATGTTATTTACTATCGGCATTGAAACCCCAGCAAACGAAGACGAAGCCTACGGCATTGCCGTGCCAGCACTTTCTACTGAAAAATATGATTGCTTTAGTGCTGCAGATACCCTTGAAGAAATTCCAACCCAAGCCACTGATGCCATTCATTCCATCTTAGAAATGATGTTTGAGGACGGCTTAGATATCAACGAACTACAAGACAAAGGCTATCGCCACTATCAAACACTTGAAGATTTCAACTATTGCGATACTTGGCTTCTGCTTGATGTTGATATTTCTGCTTATCAAGGTAAACGCCACCGCATTAACATCAGCTTGCCTGAATACCTCATCAAACGCATTGATAGCCGTGTCGCAAGCAACCCGATTTACAAAGACCGTAGCCACTTTTTAGCGATTGCCTCACAAAAAGAGTTACGTCAGTAGCATCCCCCTACGCTTGACAAGCTCCTCTGTTGGGCGTAGGATATTTCTTACAGGGTCTCAAAAGCCCTAACAACAAACGGTAATTCACCCCGTCAGCGTGATTTTTTTGTACCTGCGATTTAGTGGACTAAGCGCTTACCATTACTTAGCTCATTACAAGCGGTCAAAAAGTACAAATTATTTTCAATGGTCGAGAGTGCGAGGAATACAATACCGTAAGGGAATAACTCCGCTTGATTTGTTGCAAGTTTTGAGCTCTCGACCGCCCGATTTTCGGGATTTCCATCAAAAGGAACAACAAATGACAACTCAAATCTCTACTCAAACTCAAGTTTCAACCTTCAATTTTGAACACTCAGCAATCCGTGTAATCGCAATCAATAATGAACCGTGGTTCGTTGTAAAAGATATTTGCGACACTCTAGATATTTCAAATCCAAGCAAAGCAATTCTAAATTTAGACGACGATGAAAAAATGATTTCCTCCGACTCTAACTTAAAGTTAGGGTCAGCAGGAAACGGTGCTCAAAGTCTTGCATTGGTCTCTGAAAGCGGAATGTACACCTTAATCCTTCGCTGTCGTGATGCAGTCAAAAAAGGCTCTATCCCACACCGTTTCAGAAAATGGGTAACGGCAGAAGTCCTCCCCCAAATTCGCAAAACAGGTAGCTATTCGCAAAACGTGGAAGAAATCAGACCGCTTGAACCGACTTACCACCGTGAGCATACCCAAACCGAAATGCTCTGCTTTGCCAGCCTCTGGTTCTCGCTCTACAACTGCCGAGACACCCTCGAACAAGTCTCAGAACCGCTTATGGCTCTCGGTGCAAGATTAGGCTCAACTGCCTACACCCACGCCACCGAATACCGCAACACACTCGGACTACTGCAACGCATACTGGTCAAAATGCTAGACGGCATCGAAACCGAAGAGCCACACTACCGCAAAGCCCTCGCCACCTTACGAGGCTACCAACCACGAGGATTAGCCCGTATCGCTAAACGCTAACCACACCGCCCTTCGGGGCGGTTTTTGTTTAATAAAAAAACGCATACAAGCGGTCTAAAATCCGCTCATCATTGCAACCTTTGAAAATATTTTGCATTGCCGCATTGATTAACGCGGAATAACACCGCTCAAATTCGTCTTGCTCCATATTGCCGTAAGAGAGTGATTGAGCTTCCACCCGCATTCGCCCGTCAATCGTATAACTCGCCACCTTGTAGCCTGCTAGCACCGTCAGATTTTTGCGGAAGGTGTCGAACTGCGTACGTTCATCAAAATATCGCCACTCGGTTTTATCCGCTGCCCAATGGTCAAAACAGAACTTGAAGAAAGCGAATACCTTACGATGAAAAGCAGGATTGCGAACCTGTTTAATCTCCACTTGGTACTGCTCCCCCGTCTTGAACTTCATCAAGGCTTCGGCTTGCATATCATCCAGCGGAACAAGCATTCCGCCTGCCATTTTGAGCATTTCAAGTTGCACGATGTTTCCCCAATTTCGCTCTCAATTCCTTAAATCTTGCCGCGATCACTTCAGGAGGCGGCATATAACATTCTGATTTCTCGGGCAATGTTATCTGTGGCTTAGGCAAGGTTTCGCCTGATTGAATCCGTTTTGCCATCGCAAGTAACGCATTTTCCGCTTGGTTACGGAGCGTTTCCTCTTTCCAGCCGTATTGCCGATTTCGCTGATAGAGGTCGGTCAGCAACCAGTATTCCGCATCGTTTTTGAACGAGAATTTGTCAGCTTCCTCAAGTCCATAGGCGGAAAAGTGATTTAACCGCTTGAGTAGTTTTTCGAGCGTTGGCAAACCTAACTGAGTGTAATCAACCACCTTGCACCAACCGATAAATTTCCCCACACTTGGTACAAAATCATCTTCCTTCGCTCGCAAGGCTTTCATACCCTGTTTAACTTGCTCAACGGTTGTAATCCCGTTTTCTGCAAAGCCTAAAATCCATTGTTGCTTAGCCGTTGCCACTTGCTCAGCGGTGTAATACGACAATCTCGGACAACTCGCCAGCAACTGCTCGAATACCCGATTTACCAAGCGTTCAGCGGTCTCGTTCACAAGCGGTCGATTTTGTGTAATAGTTTGCAACTGGCTCATAGCACGTTCTCCCATGCCTCAGCGGTATTCCATTCCATGCTCAGGTTATCCCCACGAGGTTTAGCTTGGCGGTTGCGTTGCAATACCAGCACATCCCATTTCTCTCGCAACTTGCGAGGGCTGAGAATGTTTGCTTGCCAGAAACGGTCTTGATTTGCCCACTCGAACAACTCAATGATTTCAGGATGGCTCTTGCCGTCTCGTTCTCCTAGCAGTCGGATATCATTCGCCCACGCTTCAAAATTCGGTTGCTTGTGATTCGGGTTGAGTTTTTGAATGCAAGCAAACATCTCTTTCGCCATCGCCAAATCCATTTCAGTAAAACTAAATTTTTTGGCAGGCGAAGTCGCAGACGTTTTCGTCTGCAACGATAAATCAATATGGTTAATTGATTGGTTAATAGAGTGATTGGTTATGGGTGAAATATTTTCACTAGGGGGTAGTGAACTATTTTCACTAGGGGGTGAAATTCGTTCACTAGGGGGTGAAATATTTTCACTACCCTTTTCAAGGTGCAAAATGTACAAATTCGAACTTGAACCGTCCTGATTTTTGCGTGATTTTTTCTCTACCAATCCCATTTTGATAAGTGCATCGATGTGTGAAATCACAGAACGACGACTTACCTCGCAATGATCTGCAATATGCTGATAACTTGGAAAGCATTCGCCTTTATCATTCGCATTGTCCGCTAATTTCAGCAACACCAATTTACGAGTAGGATTGCCCACTTTTAATTTCATTGCCTGAGCGGTTAATAACATACTCATAATCCCACCGCCTTATCTTGTGTAAATTCACCGTTCCAATTGGATTTCATTGTTAATTTCTGTTGCGTGTACCACTTATAAATTTTGGCTGCCCCTTTTTGTAGCAACACAGGGCGATAAGTGAAAAACGGCTCTTTGCCGTGTGGTGAAATAGGCACAGGCTCTTCCGTCATATAGCGATCACGTGCGTAAGAAGTCACCCGCCAATCGTTATTGCCATCTTTGTAAAGCCATTTCACCTGCTGCAAATGATCGTTAATTTTCTGAGAATTCACGCCATTCAAGCCTTTCGCAAATTGCGGTGCAGTAATGCCATTGCGGAAATAACTTTCCATCGAGGTAATCTGGGTTGATTGCTGCTGATTCTCGAGCAACAACGCCTGTTTTTGCTCTTCCAAATCTGCTGCCAAACGCAAGGCTTCCGCAAAAGTCTGCGGTAATTGCACCGTTTGTTTTGCTTCTAACTCTTGCCAGCGGTCAACAACAGCGGCGGTAAACTCAGGAGATAAGCGAGCGACAACAACAAAAGTATCTCGCTTGTTTAATTCGTAATAATCAAACCATTGATTTCTATACTCAAATTTTAGCGGCTCAATTTGAGCGACTAAATTTTGCTCAATTAAATCACGAATAACGCGTAATACGTTTTTATGCTCTTTATGTGTAAGCTCCGCAATCTCACGACTACTCATCGTTAAGCTTGCATTTTTTTCTGTAATCGGTAATAATTCTGTCGTTTTCATTAAGGATTTATTCCTGTATAGAACCCGTGTTACTGCACGGGTTTTTTATTTCCCAAATTGCTTAATCCCTTTTTCTGCGAATAGAATAAGTGAATGTAATTCTTCCTCACTCACTGGTTTCATTGACTTATCTACAACAGTGAGTCCTAGATAATCCAAATACCCACAGAATTTATCCAAATGGTCGGTCTTAAAGCGACAAATCGTTGCGGCATCCACACCGATATATTCCGCTGCGTGAACGTCTTTTGTATTCACTGAACGTTGACGAATTAAATCTGCAATCGCCATTGCGTTCTTCGTTAATTCATTGCGTGCCATTGCGTTTACCTTGGGGTATGTTAGTTGTTGATAGGGAAGACATCGTCGAGCGTTACGCTAGCACCAAGCTGATTCAGTGCATCAGTAATCTTTCTTGCATTCGCTAATGAAGGCATACGATTTCCAACCTCATAGTTAGAAATTCGAGATTGACGACAACCTAATTGCATTGCTAATTGGTGCTGTGTAATTCCGATGCTTTCCCTTACTTTGGCAAGGTTATTCATAACTATCCTTTTTTGTGATTAAAACAAACTGAATTTAATCACAATTAGTGTTAAATAGCAATCAAGATTTGTGATTTTGATGATATTTCAAGGCGTGATATTATTAAAAATTAAACAAAGTGAGGTGTTCTATGGAAATTGGTGATCGAATTAAATTATTTAGAAACAAGTTGGATATTAGCCAAAAAGAATTAGCAGACAGAATTGGTAAGCTAGATTCAAGAGAACGTTCTAAATGGGGGCAATCTCGCATCGCGAATTATGAAAAAAATCAACGAATGCCAGATTTAGATGATATTAAGTTAATCGCTAGGGTGCTTGGTGTTGAGGCTTCAGACTTAGCATTCAATAATGATCCAGATGTTGTATTTGTAAAACCTAAAAGCTCTTACTCCTACCCACTCATTAGTAATGTTGAGGCTGGGCTATTCACAGAGGCGTTCGATTATCAAACCGCAATGGGCTATGAATATATCGATTCTGAAATTGATGCAGGCGAAGATGCTTTCTTTTTACGTATTAAGGGACGTTCGATGGAGCCAAAGTTTATTGAAGACGACCTTGTACTCATTGATGTTCGCCGTCGCCCTCACCCTGGGGATTATGTTGCAGCCGTCAATGATAGTGGAGAAGCAACCTTAAAACGCTATCGTGAACTCGGTGAGCTCTCTGTCTCAGGTAATCCACACTTTGAACTCGTGCCACTTAACCGCGACTATCCAACCCTTAGCTCAAAAAAACAAAACATTCGCATTATTGGCGTAGCGGTGGAGCATAGGAGTTATTTGTAATATCCACCAAAGCCAGAAGTTGAATTTTTTGGGGTAGCTCGTAAAGAGAGCTTGGTGTTGGATTTGTAGCTACTATGTGTAAATAAGATAAAATAGGAGAAAAATAATGACAGATGAAAATAAATCAGCAAAAGTAATTAGCTTTATCAATATGAAAGGCGGTGTTGGAAAAACAACTTTATGCGTTAGTATTGCTGAATGTTTTGCTTTACAAGGTAAGAAGGTTTTAATTATTGATGCTGACCCTCAATTTAATGCAACTCAAACATTTTACGATACAGATGAAAGAATAGACTTTTATCTAGAGTTAGTAAAAAAAGAAAGAACTATCAGATTTAAAACATATAATACATTGATAAGTGATGATGAAAATACGACAACTGGAGATCTAATTCAAAATATAAGTGACAATCTAGATATTGTACTTGGTGATATAAATATTATTAACGAGAACCATAGTGATTCGTCTCAGATTCATCGTATAGATAATTTTATTAAAGATAACCATTTAAAAGAAAAGTATGATTATATTTTAATAGATTGTCCGCCTACTATATCAATTTATACAGATGCCTCATTATTTTGTAGTGATTTTTATATACTACCTTCAAAAATTGATAAGTATTCTGGGTTTGGAACAGCAAATCTTGTAAATGTTGTAAAACAATTGATAAGAAAGGCTAGAATTGCAGTGCTTCCTCTTGGTATAATATATACTGATACTCCTAAAGACTTATTAGAAAAGCAAAAAAATCTTAAAAATGATATGGAATCAAAGCTATCTGAAATGTATTTCTTTAATAACCAGTTTCATACAGCTAATGATCTTAAACATTCAGGGAAAGGAAATGTTGCGACGAGGTATTCACGCACTATCGATAATATCCAAAATATATGCAATGAAGTTAGCTCAAGGATTCAAGAATTAGAACGGGAGAAAAAAAATGAAAGCACAAACTAATTTCAGAGAAGAGTTAAATTTGTTAACTGAAAATAAAAATGCATATTTTT
>OBXT01000021.1_pt1 | contig 50888 bp, 53 predicted proteins | sample 1476621 | NCBI WGS metagenome assembly OBXT01 (sample SAMEA2580169, study PRJEB22360) | human gut metagenome | biome: human gut; feature: human-associated habitat; material: faeces | place: Denmark | collected 2008/2010
CGGTTTGCTTCAAGAGCTGGTAAGATATTATCTTGAATACCTACAGCTAACTCTTTAATATTCGAGGTATTTTTGTCGATGTCTGTACGGTTTGCTGCAATTGCTGGTAATAGATTATCTTGAATACCTACAGCTAACTCTTTAATATTCGAGGTATTTTTGTCAATATCTTTACGATTTTCTGCTACAGCATCTTGGGTTCCCGCTAAATCTTCATCTAAGCCACTTACTGCATTACCTAGATTTGTTACAGCTTCATCAGTTGCTTTCGCTAATTCACCAATCGCTGCTTTATTTGCATCAATGTCTGTACGGTTTGCTTCAAGAGCTGGTAAGATATTATCTTGAATACCTACAGCTAACTCTTTAATATTCGAGGTATTTTTGTCGATGTCTGTACGGTTTGCTGCAATTGCTGGTAATAGATTATCTTGAATACCCGTAGCTAGCTTAGAAACAGCACTCTTAAGGGTATTTGTCGTATCATCTTCTGCCATAGCATAAGTAGAAACAATGCTTCCCACAAATAAGGCAATCGCAGTACGTTTTAAAAGTTCACATTTCATAATATAGTCCTTATGTAAGGTAATAAAAAATTTGAGTGATTTCCCCATAGAAATTATGAGCTTATCAGAGATAAAATGCAAGCGTAAGATTGTGATCTAAATCACAATTTACGTAAAAAGATGCTAGAGCATATTAATCTTTTTTTAAATGGCGAAAGCCTAATAAGAAAGGTAAAGAGACCAGTATTATGTAGTTGCACAAGATGATTTTTGCCTAAACCCAGCCTCTACAAGAAGCTCAAATCAATTGTGCAACTGCTACATCATACCGCAGAAGAAGCCTTGAGTAATGCCAATGAGTACAATACGGAACTCTATACTTACCGCACTTATAAACGACGTTTTAACGGCAAGCTCCGCCAATTATTGTTGATGGAATTGAAGTCAGAGCCTCACCGCTATTTTACAGTGAATGGACTGATTAAACGCATGCTAGTCAAATATGGGCAAGAGCCGATTATTCATCAGCAACATACTGTTTCAATACGTGCAGCACTCAAATATTGGTTTGATAAGGGTGTTGTTGAGCGTTTGGAGATCAATGTGGTGGACGTGAAATAGAAATTTAAAGATAATTAACTAATTTTATTCATTCTTAGAGGAAAATATTATGCTTGCAGCACTTTTAGAAAAACAAAAACGACAAGAAGCAGCTAATTTTGCGATCAACAATAATGCCATAGAAGGGCTTTTTGTGAGTGATGAAGCAAAAGACTTATTAAATCGCTGGGTAAACGGTGAAATTACGCTAGAAGAAGCGGAGAATAAAATGTATGCGTTATGGCAGTAATGATTTTCATATTAACGAAAATGGTGTTCTGAAAAACAAATTAGGTGCAAAAACCAATGAAGAATTGGAAAGTCGAGAAAGAGATATTACTACTTTCCGTATTGCTCAATTAAAAGATTCGCCAATTAACGGTAATTTTGACCTAAAACATTTACAAGATATTCATCACTTTATTTTTTCACCTGTTTATGATTGGGCTGGTGAAATTCGTGATGGTTCACTGGCTAAAGGTGGCACAGTTTTTACTTATCCAGAACGAATTGCACCTGAACTTAATAAATTATTTAGCCAATTAAAATCAGAAAATTACTTACAAGGATTAAATCAAGAAGAAATAACGCAACGCCTTGCTTATTATCTTGGCGAATTAAATGTTAATCATCCATTTAGAAACCTCTTTGTACATGCTCTAATACCACTTGATATTCAGAGATAACCTTATTCCTTTCATTTAGTGCATTTTTAAGCTGTTTAATAATATCGCTAGCTTCTGCTTCAATCGAAGTAATCGCCTTTTTAAGCTCTTTCTAAGATCGACTTTGCTATGAGCTATTCTTACCTTATAATTGATAAAAGATAAGAAAAATGTAGCAGAAACAAGAGATTAAATCTTTGTGCAACTGCTACATAATACCAGAAATTTAACCGCTAGGATTCATTCATTACAGGTGATGAGCTTTTAATTATTCACCATAATACGCTTTACGCATTAACTCTTCCATATCTTCAATCATTGCTAAGCGTGGATTTGCTGGGGTACATTGGTCTTCAAATGCATTTAACGCCAATTCACGAAGTGAGCCGATGAATTCTTTTTCATCTACGCCTTGATCGCGTAAAGACATTTTCACGCCACAACGAATAGCTAGGTCGTGTACCGCTTTTGCATAAGATTCCACGGCTTCTTCTGGAGTTGAAGCAGGCAAGCCAAGCATACGTGCAATATCTTGGAAGCGAATATCTGCTACATAGTTGGTATATTTCGGCCAAGTTGCCACTTTGGTTGGGCGTGTGCCGTTGTAGCGGATTACGTGCGGCAGTAAAATTGCGTTAGTACGACCGTGAATGGTGTGGAATTTACCGCCGATTTTGTGTGCCATTGAGTGACAAATACCCAAGAACGCATTTGCAAACGCCATACCTGCCATTGTTGAAGCGTTGTGCATTTTTTCGCGTGCGTGTTCGTCAAACTCTTTCACTGATTTTTCAAGGTTTTCGAAAACTAATTTAATCGCTTGTAAGGCTAAGCCATCGGTATAGTCGTTCGCTAAAATCGACGTGTAAGCCTCTGTTGCGTGAGTTAATACGTCTAAACCTGTATCAGCCGCAACATGTGAAGGCACAGACATCACTAACGCGGGGTCAACAATCGCGATTGTTGGGGTTAATGAGTAGTCCGCTAATGGATATTTAATGTCGCCATCAGTAATTACCGCAAATGGAGTCACTTCAGAACCTGTACCTGATGTAGTTGGAATACCCACGAATTTCGCTTTGCGGCCTAATTGTGGGAATTTGAACGCACGTTTGCGAATATCCATAAATTTTTGCACTAAATCGCGGAAATCGACTTCTGGTTGTTCATAGAATAACCACATAATTTTCGCTGCATCCATTGGTGAGCCACCACCTAATGCAATGATGGTGTCTGGTTGGAAGCTACGCATCAATTCTGTACCGCGTTGTACGGTTTGTAGGCTTGGGTTTGGTTCTACATCAGTGAAGAGCTGGATCATCACTTTGTTACGGCGTAGGCGTAATTGTTCGGTAATACGATCCACAAAGCCTAAATCTACCATTGAACGGTCGGTTACGATCATCACTTTGTGAACGTCGTTCATGGATTTGAGGTATTGAATTGAGTCACGCTCAAAGTAGATTTTTGATGGCACTTTAAACCATTGCATATTATTTCTCCGTCTGCCTACACGTTTGATGTTAATTAAGTTCACTGCACTCACATTGTTGCCCACGGAGTTTTTACCGTATGAGCCGCAACCAAGCGTTAATGAAGGCAAGAAGGAGTTATACACATCACCGATACCACCAAATGTTGATGGTGAGTTCCAAATTACACGAATCGCTTTAACGCGTTCGCCGAAAGTTTTTGCTAATTCCGCATTTTGCGTGTGAATTGCCGCAGAGTGACCTAAACCGTGGAAGTTCACCATCGCTTCTGCTAATTCCAAGCCTTGTTCTGTGCTGTTAGATTTTAATAACGCAAGCACTGGAGAAAGTTTTTCACGAGTAAGCGGCTCGCCCTCTCCCACGAAAGCACATTCTGCTAAAAGAATGTTGGTTTTTGGTGGAACGGTAAAGCCCGCTTGTTCTGCAATCCACTCTGCAGGTTTACCGACCACAGCCGCATTTAATTTCGCACCAGCACAGTTTTCATCGTGAGCTTTATCCACGCCGAAAATAAATTTTTCAAGTAAGGCTTTCTCTTTTTTGTTTACTAAATACACGCCGTAAGATTGCATCTCTTTGATGAAATCCGTATAGATTTCTTTATCGACAATTGCAGCCTGCTCAGAAGCACAAATCATCCCGTTGTCGAATGATTTTGACATCACAATGTCGTAAACCGCTTGTTTAAGTTTTGCGGTTTTTTCCACATAAGCTGGCACGTTACCTGCTCCTACGCCTAATGCTGGTTTGCCACAAGAATATGCTGCTTCTACCATCGCATTACCGCCAGTTGCAAGAATAGTCGCAATGCCAGGGTGTTTCATTAACGCAGAAGTGCCTTCCATAGATGGAACGGTAATCCATTGTACGCAGTTTTCTGGTGCACCCGCAGCGACAGCCGCATCACGTACAACTTGTGCTGCATGAGCTGAAGATTGTTGAGCAGAAGGGTGGAAAGCAAAAACGATTGGGTTACGTGTTTTAAGGGCGATTAACGCTTTGAAGATAGTGGTTGAAGTTGGATTAGTGGTTGGTGTGATACCGCAGATAACGCCGACTGGGTCAGCAATTTCAGTGATACCTGTTACATCGTCTTCACTGATAATGCCCGCTGTTTTTAAGTGACGCATATTGTTCACGACATATTCACAGGCAAATAAGTTTTTGGTGGCTTTATCTTCGAATACACCGCGACCCGTCTCTTCATATGCGTGCATTGCCAACACACCGTGTTTATCTAATGCCGCTACAGACGCTTTTGCGACAATATAATCCACTTGCTCTTGGTTTAAATGACGGAACTCATCGAGGGCTTTCAAGCCTTTTTCGACAAGTGCATTCACTTCCGCTTGAGCATCATAAGGTTGAGCAGTTTGAGTTGCTTTAGCCATAGTTTGGTTTCCTCTAAAAATTAAAAATCTAAAATTCTTTAACTGTTGAAATTATTATTCAACTGCAAACGATTTGCACCAAAATTTACTTACTCATAAGAGGTATTCTTGATCTAAGTCAATAGGAGGTCAAACAGTAAAATTTGAGTAACTCAATATTTACAAATGATTAACTTTTTATCAAAAATAGTTTATTAATTTATCGGTTTGTTGATGTTTCTGCATAACCAAATTTTAGTAAAGAAAATGTAAAAAAAGACCGCTTGTTTCCCTTATTTCCTTTGATTTAACCTAGAAAAAATAGCCCTTTTGAGCTAAAATCCTTCAGATTTTTACTTAAATAAGAAAGAGAATAACAATGTCAAACCAAAAACGAAAAATGTTGGTCACTTGTGCCCTACCTTATGCAAATGGGGCGATTCACTTAGGTCATATGCTTGAACATATTCAAGCGGATATTTGGGTGCGTTTCCAACGTATGCGTGGCAACGAAGTGCATTTTGTTTGTGCAGATGATGCACACGGCACGCCGATTATGCTTAATGCAGCAAAACAGGGGATTACGCCAGAACAACTTATCGAAAAAGCGAAAACCGATCACGTTGCCGATTTTAAAGGCTTTAATATCAGTTTTGATAACTACCATTCCACTCACAGCGAAGAAAACCGTGAAATTACGACTGCAATGTATTTAAAGCTGAAAGAAAATGGTTTTATTAAAAGTCGTGTAATTTCACAGCTTTTCGACCCAGAAAAAGAGATGTTCTTGCCAGATCGCTTTGTAAAAGGAACTTGCCCAAAATGTAAAGCAGAAGATCAATATGGCGATAATTGTGAAGTGTGTGCCTCTACTTATAGCCCAATGGATTTAATCAATCCACGCTCTGCCGTTTCAGGTGCAACCCCTATTGTGAAAGAATCGGAACACTTCTTCTTTGACTTACCAAGTTTTGAAGGAATGTTAAAAGAGTGGACACGCTCTGGTTCACTTCAATCTGAAATTGCCAACAAAATGCAAGAGTGGTTTGAAAGCGGATTACAACAATGGGATATCAGCCGTGATGCACCTTACTTTGGTTTCCCAATTCCAGATGCAGAGAACAAATTCTTCTATGTGTGGTTAGATGCACCAATCGGCTATATAGCGTCGTTCAAAAATCTTTGCGACCGCACAGGTATTGATTACAACGAATTCTGGAAAAAAGATTCAACAACAGAGCTTTATCATTTTATCGGTAAAGATATTGTTTACTTCCATAGCTTATTTTGGCCAGCGATGTTAGATGGCTGCGAACAACGTAAACCAACCAATGTATTTGCTCACGGTTATGTGACGGTGGATGGCGTGAAAATGTCGAAATCTCGTGGAACCTTTATTCAAGCTAGCACCTATTTAAAACATATCGATCCTGAATGTTTACGTTACTATTATGCGGCTAAATTAAATGAGCGTATTGAAGATTTAGACTTGAGTCTTGATGATTTCGTCCAACGTGTAAATAGCGATATCGTCAACAAATTAGTGAACTTAGCTTCTCGCAATGCAAGTTTTATTGCAAAACGTTTTGAAGGAAAATTAGCGGATAAACTTGAAGATGAATCACTTTTCGCAGAATTTATTGCACAATCAGAGCAAGTTGCAGCACATTTTGAAGCCCGTGAGTATAATAAAGCAATTCGTTTAATTATGGATTTAGCCGACCGCGCAAATAAATATGTTGATGACAAAGCTCCTTGGGTCATTGCTAAAGAAGACGGTCGAGAAGCGGAATTACAAGCCGTTTGTTCAATGGGTATTGAATTATTCCGTGTGTTAATGAGTTATTTAAAACCCGTTTTACCACAGCTTGCAGAACGTGCTGAAGCGTTCTTACAAACAGAATTAAGCTGGGAAACCATTGCCCAACCATTATTAGGCAAAACAGTTGCACCATTTAAATCATTGTTCTCTCGTCTTGAGAAAAAACAGATTGATGCAGTGATTGAAGAAACGAAACAGCTTTTTGCTGAACAAACCAAAAACGAACCGAAAAAAGGAAAACAAGCGGTGGAAAATCAAGAAAATCTTGCAATTGAGCCAATTGCCCCAGAAATCACCATTGATGATTTTGCAAAATTAGATTTACGTGTGGCTAAAGTGATTAGCTGTGAGGCAGTGCCAGAGTCGAATAAATTGTTAAAATTCCAATTAGATTTAGGTGATCACCAACGCCAAGTATTCTCTGGAATTAAAGCAGCTTATAATCATCCAGAAGAATTAAATGGTCGTTTTGTGATTATGGTGGCAAATCTAGCTCCTCGCAAAATGAAATTTGGCGTATCAGAAGGGATGATTTTATCTGCAGGCACAGGCGGTGCGGATCTATTCTTACTTTCAGGCGATGAAGGTATTCGTCCTGGTATGCAAGTGAAATAGGCTTTTGTGAGAAAAATATAGTAGAAAAATGGTTGCTTACGCAACCATTTTTTTATGTCTAAGGTTTCAAATAAACCCGATAATTTTCACTTTCCTCTGTTGGTTTTGCTAACTCAACCTTCATTGCTTCTTTTACTCGTAAAGTAACGGGCTGCCAAGTTTGTGGCGAGAGTTCTGAGGTTTGGGTTACCCCTTTTCCATCATACCAAAACAATTTATAAGCAAAATTCACTGCTTGCTCACTTAGATTTTTAACTGTTAAATAGTCTGGTTGTGCCTTCACGTCTAAAGTTGCATTTAAGCTTGAATCAATGTTCACAATTGGGCTTGATTTTGGCGTGATGTAGCTTTGTGGATTACTACCACAAGCGGTCAAAAAGAGAGAAAAAAGGGCTAAAGATAAAAATTTACGCATTTTATTTGCTCAACATTTTGCCTAATGGCTCACCACCAACAAGGTGCATATGGATGTGGAAGACTTCTTGTCCGCCGTGAACATTGCAGTTCATAATTAAGCGGTAGCCATTTTCGGCAATGCCTTCTTCTTTAGCAAGCTTTGAGGCAACGGTGATTAAGCGACCAAGTAAAAGCTCATCTTCTGCGGTTACGTGGTTAAGCGTTGGGATGAATTTGTTTGGGATGATTAAGATATGTGTTGCCGCTTGCGGTGCGATGTCGCGGAAAGCGGTCACTAATTCATCTTGGTAAACGATATTCGCAGGGATTTCTTTGCGAATAATTTTGCTGAAGATAGTTTCTTCGTAGTTTTTTTCTGTAGTCATAGTTTGTTCCTCTTATTTTAAATTTAATGCTTTTGCCACTGGTGCAAAACTTTTGCGATGATATTGGGTTGCACCAAGTTCGGCAAGTTTTTCAAAATGCAGTTTGGTTGGGTAGCCTTTGTGTTTGGCGAAGCCATATTCGGGGAATTGTTGGTCTAGTTCGTCCATCTCTTGATCGCGGGTGACTTTTGCTAAAATTGAAGCGGCACTAATCTCTTTTACCAAACTATCGCCTTTTACGACCGCTTGTGCGGGAATAGTAAGACTTGCTGGCACGCGGTTGCCATCGACAAGCACAAAATTAGGCTGAATACTTAAGCCATCTACAGCACGTTGCATTGCAAGCATCGTGGCGTGAAGAATATTGAGCTCATCAATCTCTTCAGGTTCAGCTCGTCCGAGTGACCAACATAGTGCTTTCTCTTTAATCTCTTCAGCAAGGGCGAGGCGTTTTTTCTCGCTCAATTTTTTCGAGTCTGCCAAGCCTTCAATCGGGTTATTTGGGTCTAAAATTACCGCAGCGGTCACAACTGCCCCGACTAACGGGCCTCTGCCTACTTCGTCCACGCCTGCAATGAGTTTAGCGTCGGGATATACAAATTCTGTCATTTTCTATAAATCTTCTGTTCTAAAATGGCGTTGGCTTTTGCTTTCGTTTCTGCTTTCGATCAAGCGGTGATAATTTTCAAAACGGATAGGATCGATCTCGCCTTTTTCGACCGCCTCTCGAATGGCACAACCTGGATCGCTGCTGTGTTTGCAATCGCGGAATTTGCAGGTGCCGAGTACGCTTTGAAACTCACGGTAGCCGTCGGTAATTTGGTTCGGTTCTAAATGCCAAAGTCCAAATTCGCGGATTCCAGGGGAATCAATCAAATTCCCGCCAAGAGGCAGATGATACAAGCGTGAAGCGGTGGTGGTGTGTTGCCCTAAGCCTGATACATCGCTCACCGCCCCTGTTAAAGCATTGATTTCTGGCAAAAGCTGGTTGATGAGGCTTGATTTCCCTACGCCTGATTGCCCCACGAAAATAGAAGTGCCTTGGCGTAAATAAGCGTGCAGAGCTTCCATATTTTCGCCTGTGTCGGCTGAAAGCATCAAGGTTTCATAGCCAATTTTTTCGTAAATGGCTAACTGTTTTTTGACCGCTTGTCGCTCTTCTTCAGAGAGCAGATCAACCTTGTTGAGCACGATTAACGCAGGAATATTTGCCGCTTCACAAATGACCAAATAGCGATCGATAATGTTGAGCGAAAGCGTTGGCAAGACGGCGGAGACAATAATAATCTGGTCGATGTTAGACGCCATCACTTTGATGCCATCGTAGTAATCGGGGCGGCTGAGTTCGTTTTTACGCGGGTAAATCGCTTCAATCACCCCGCTAATGCCTTGTAGTTGTTCATTACCAAGTCTCCAAGAAACCTGATCGCCAACCACCAAATTTTTCAGCGTACGACGCAAATTACAGCGATAAATCTCACCTTGTTCGGTTTCTACATCAGCATGTTTAGCATGGCGAGTTACCACCACACCTTGTTGCACTTCGCCTAACATGTCATCTTGCCATTCTACTTCTTTTTTCGAGATTTTTTTATGGTGATTGGATTGAATACGGCGTTGCTGGTTTTGGGTTAATCTTCTTTTGCTCAAAAGGATTTCTCATCAAAAATAAAATTGGGGCTAGCATACTAAAAATTAGCCTAAATAGCCAATTGAAACCGCCAATCTTTTCTTATAACATTAAAGCATAAAAATCAGCTAGCAAGGAAGAATATGAAACTACAACAACTTCGTTATATTGTCGAAATTGTCAATCAAAACCTCAACATTACCGAAGCAGCGGATGCCCTTTATACTTCTCAGCCGGGCATCAGTAAACAAGTGCGACTGCTAGAAAGTGAGCTCGGTATCAACATTTTTGAGCGAAACGGCAAGCATATCAAAGGGCTCACGCCCGCAGGTGAGAAAATTGTGGCAATTTCACGTGAGCTTTTAGTGAAAGCACAAAGTATTCGAGCGGTCGCAGAAGAGCAAACTCGTCCGAATAGCGGTGTGCTTCGTATTGCTAGCCCGAATACACAAGCACGTTACGTGCTACCTAGTGTGATTGAACTCTTTAAGGCAAGGTATCCGAACGTCAGTTTGCATCTACATCAAGGTTCTCCAACCCAGATTTATGATGCATTAATGGCGGGCGAAGTGGATTTAGCCATTACGACCGAAGCACAATACCTGTTTGAAGATGCGATTTTGCTCCCTTGCTATATGTGGAATCGTTCGGTGATTGTAAAACCCGATCATCCGCTCGCAAAATATGTGAACCAACCTGAGAAATTAACTGTCGAAGAGCTCGGAAAATATGATTTAATCACCTATACTTTCGGCTTTACAGGGCAATCGGATTTGGACAAAGCCTTTAACAAAGAGGGTATTTTACCGAATATCGTTTTTACTGCGACCGATGCGGATGTGATTAAAACCTATGTACGCATTGGCTTAGGTGTCGGGATTATGGCGTCAATGGCACACACTGAAAACGACAACGATTTGCTTGCGATTAACGCTAGCCATCTGTTCCAGCCAAGTATGACGCAAATCGCTTTTAAACGTGGCACTTTCTTGCGTAATTATATGTATGATTTTATTAACTATTTCTCCCCGCATTTAACTCGAATGCAGGTAGAGCAAGCTGAACAACTGCGGGATAACAACGCTATTATGCGAATGTTTGATCACACACAGTTGGAAGAAAAATAAGGAAAACCCAATGACATTTTTCAAAAAAATCGCCTTTACTGGTGTTGTAATTTTTTCGATGATTTCGGCCGCTTACGCAGAGAATTTCAATATCAAATATAGTTCAAACTACTTAATGCCTGCTTATGTGAACTTCAAACACGATAGTGGAAGATATGAAATTCAATCAAAGATCAACGTGCCACTTTATAACATTGTATTTACCGCAAAAGGTACGGAGAAAAACGGTATTTTTAATATGTTAAGCTACCGGGATACTCGCAATGGAAAAACCTATGCTTTAGCGGAAATTGATAGCCAAAGCATTCAATACGGCAAAGCGAAAGATCCACTTACAACTGAGCCTTTAACAATGCCAACTTTTGACCTATTTACCACGGCATTCCAGTTGAGCTACTACGATAAATTGCCAACCAGCTTCCAAACCACAAACGGTAAAAAACTTTATCCAACACCGAATGTGAAGTTGAAAAAATCGCAAAAAGCGGTAATGGAAGATGGCAAAACTTATCAAGAAATAACCTATAGTTTCACAACTACTGACCATAAAGCAATTACGGTAAAAAAATTTGAGGGCGAAAAATTTCCACGCTTTATTTCTTACAATCGTGATGGCGATAATTATGAGTTGAAGTTTGATAGTTTTGTAAAATAAGTCATTCTGATAAAAATAACCCGCTTGTATTGCTACAAGCGGGTTATTTGCTTTAGTGTTTTACCAATTAGTTAGCGATGCGAGGGGCTGAATGCACGTGGCTGTCTGCCGCTGCGTGTCCTGCTGCCCCTTTGCCGTGGAAGTAATATTTTGAATGATTCCACACACGAATTTGGAATGCTGGTGCTATTGGCTCTTTGTTCTCTGCTTTAGTCATCTCTGCTTTAGTATGTTCCACACGAGAGAATGTACCTAAATGCCCTTCAAACACATATTTGCTTTGGTAAGTGGAAACAGGCACTACAATGGCTTTTGGCTCAGTCGCTTCAATTGCAGGTGCAACCGTTGCTTGAACCATCGCAGTTTGAGTGTTGAGATTACCACGGCGTTTGTGGTTTTCTTTTACTAAATCACGATCAGAGGGTTGGCTCACCACTCCGCCAAATGGTGCAATATGTTCTGCTACGGTAGTGACTTCGGATTTTTGTTCATAAGCTACTGGATGCACTTCACGTTTGTGATGCTCTTTCACTAAATCACGATTAGTAGGCTGGCTAACAAAACCACCAAATGGCACAGTGCTTTCCACTTTGCGTTCTACTTTTTCCGCCACTTGTTCCGTTTTCATTTCAGCTGAAGTCGCTTGCTGTTCAAGTATTTCATCCACTGATAAGAAATTTTGTTTTTCTTGCACTGGTTTTTGAGGACGAACGTTAATTGCCAGTAAAATTTTACCGCTTGCTGCTTCTGGTGAAGAGACTGCAGAGGTTAATGGCATCGCACGTACGCGATCATTTCGATTGTCACGACGGCGTTGGTTACCTACGCGTAAATGGCGCGGTAAGCGACGTTGGCGACCATTTTCACGGTTATTTTCGACTTCTACACGTTCTTCATTTGCTGTTTCAGTTTCTACAAGCGGTTGAATTTTCGGTGCTTTTTGCACTTCTAGTTTAACCTGAGCTTGCTCTTGCACAACTGTTGCGTTTGCTTTTTCACCGTTTTCAATGGCTTCAACGTTATTTTCTATGCGAACTTTTTTGCGTAAATCGCGGCGTTGGCGACGCTCTGCAACTGGAGGTGATTTTTCTACCGCTTCTGATACGCCAGCCGTTTCTTCTACAATTTGACGACGTGGCTGACGTTCTTTGCGTTCTGCTTTTTCGGCTTTCGCTTTTTCGTCTTGCTGTGCTTTACGTTGTTCTTGGCGATCTGCACGGTTATTACGTTGACGATTATTGCGTCGTTCGCGAGGATTTCGAGATTTCCCTTTCGGTTTCTCTTCTTTCTTTGGCTCTTCGCTGAAAATCGCTTTAATTTTCGCAATAATGCGGCTTAATAAAGACGGTTTTACAGATTCAGCAGGCGTTGGTGCAGGTTGGATATTTAGCTCTGAGCTATTAAGCACGGATTCCACGGTAATCACTGGCTCATTACGGCTCACTAAAGCCTCGTCTGAATGTGAGTGATGGTATGGATTTTGCTCATCATCTTGGCGTGCTAAATAGCGTTTTGCTAAGTCGTAGCTTAACATCGGCTCAATTTCATTTTCGCGTAAGCGGTAAACGCTAAAGTGTGGCGTTTCCATACTTTCACTTGGCACAACTACCACGCTAACATCTTGGCGAGATTCAATGCCTGAAATCGCTTTACGTTTTTCGTTCAATAAGTAAGAGGCCACTTCTACCGGCACAATTGCGTGAATTTGTGAAGAGTTCTCTTTGATAGCTTCTTCTTCTACTAAACGTAAGATAGAGAGTGCGATCGATTCGTTATCGCGCACTTTACCTGTACCTTGACATCGCGGACAGATATGGCTTGATGCTTCGCTTAATGATGGGCTTAAGCGCTGGCGGCTCATTTCAAGCAAGCCAAAGCGTGAAATACGGCTGAATTGGATGCGTGCACGGTCTTGGCGGGTCGCTTCACGAATGCGGTTTTCTACCTCGCGTTGGTGGCGAACAGGGGTCATGTCGATGAAGTCGATCACAATTAAACCACCCAAGTCACGTAAACGTAATTGGCGCGCGATCTCATCTGCTGCTTCTAAGTTGGTGTTGAGTGCAGTTTCTTCAATGTCGCCACCACGAGTTGAGCGTGATGAGTTGATATCGATTGCCGTTAATGCTTCGGTCACATCAATGACAATGGAACCGCCAGATGGCAAACGCACTTCACGTTGGAATGCGGACTCAATTTGCGATTCGATTTGATAATGGCTGAAAAGTGGCACTTCGCCTTCGTATAAACGCACGCGATTGATGAAATCTGGACGCACTAAACGAATATGATTTTTCGCTTTTTCGAAGATTTTTTTGTTATCGATTAAGATTTCGCCAATGTCGCGGCGGAGGTAATCGCGAATAGCACGCACGATTACATCGCTTTCTTGGTGAATTAGAAATGGTGCAGGGCGAGATTGTGCCGCATTTTTAATTGCTTCCCAGTGATGCAATAACACTTTTAAGTCCCATTGCAACTCTTCCGGTGATTTGCCTACGCCTGCGGTACGCACGATTAAGCCCACATCTTCAGGCACATCTAAGCAATCTAACGCTTCTTTGAGTTCTAAACGCTCATCGCCTTCAATACGGCGAGAAATTCCGCCTGCACGTGGGTTGTTTGGCATCAATACTAAGTAACTACCTGCAAGTGAAATAAACGTGGTTAAGGCTGCACCTTTGTTACCACGTTCTTCTTTGTTCACTTGAACGATCACTTCTTGTCCTTCTTGAATAATATCTTTAATATTCGGACGACCACTGAATTCATAACCTTCAGGAAAATATTCACGTGAGATCTCTTTTAAAGGCAAAAAGCCGTGACGCTCAGCACCGTAATCAACAAATGCGGCTTCAAGGCTTGGCTCAACGCGGGTAATTTTCCCTTTGTAAATATTTGATTTTTTTTGTTCGTGCCCTGGCGACTCAATATCCAGATCGAACAAACGCTGCCCATCAACAAGGGCAACGCGCAACTCTTCTTTTTGAGTTGCATTGATTAACATACGTTTCATTGTGTTTCTCTTATCTTTTTTGTTGTTGCTTGAGTTATTGCGTATTTTCAAATGACTCAACAGATTGTTGTCATTCCCGCCAATCTCGCGACTGTCTTCGCTTTAACTATGAATTAACGATAAACTTTTGTCTTACGCCCATTTCGTTTGTCTAAAATGGCTGCAAAATCAAAGGGTTATACCCTAAAGGAGTATTTTGCTTACAAGAGCAAAAAGGTTTCTTTTTACCAGAATTTACAGGCAAAAAGAGGGTTATATTATCGCATTTTGGAGGCTAAAAAGGCAAGGTAAATCTGCCCAGTAAAGTTGTTTAGATATCTGCGAGTTTAAGACAGTTTGAACAAAAAACAATGAAAATAACCTAGCCTAGTGCTATGATACTAGAGCATTTTTTATTCTCTCTTTTAAGGATAATCCCATGAAAAAATCTCTCCTCGCATTGCTGATTTCTTCCGCTTTTCTTCTGTCAGCTTGTAACGAAAAAGATACTCAAGCCCTTAACGAAAAATTACAACAAGCTGAGCAAACCATCACTCAACTTAATCAAGATCTTGCAAAATCTCAGCAAGATTTAACCGCTTTACAAGCAGAACAAAGTAAGTTGCAAGCACAATTGCCAGCACTTGATGTGACAATTGAACCATTATTTTCAAAATTAGAACAGGTAAAATTACCCGCAGGGAATGATTTTGGAAGAACAGAAAGTGAGCTTTATTATTTTGTAAGTATTGCAAAAACGGGCTTAGATTGGCTGGATAATTTGCTGATTCGTCATACTTTGCTTAACCAGGATGGAAAAATCAATCATCAAGTGACAGGGAGTGAAAGAGAAGAAGCTTTAAAGCTAATCGAAAAAAATTATCAAGATTCAAAAGCTACATTGCAAGAGTATGGAGATATTGCAATTCGTGATAGTTCACAAATGGCATATGTTGGGCAGCGTGGCAATATTGCAACTTTTATTCAGTATTGGAATAACTACACGGGCGGTGCGCACGGTCTTTATGGCACAAAGTATTTCAACGTAGATTTAAACAAAAAAACCGTGATTTTGTTGGATAGCTTGATGTCAAAAGCACATCAAGAACAAGCCAAAGCTATTTTATGGAATAGTTATTTAGAAAAAACAAGAATGGAAGCTCAAGACGAAAAAGCTGAGCCATTTACTACAAAAGCGGACTTTGATTTAGTTGATAACTTCTATTTCACTCAGGAAGGGATTAATTTTGTTTATCCTGTTTATGCTTTAGCCCCTTTTGTTGAGGGCGAAGTGACTTTAACTTTATATTGGAATGATGCGAATAAATTGGTTTCAAGCGATTATCAGAGAACTAAAAAAGATGGGTTGGGATTGGCACCTGAAGAGGAGTAAATTATGGTAAAACCCCAAGCATTAGTTTGGGGCTTTAATTATTTCTTAGCTAATTAAGCAGGATGACGAGCTGCCACTTCTTTTAATAACGTTTGTAATTCGCCTTTTTGTGCCATTTCTAACACGATGTCGCAACCGCCGATTAACTCACCTTCTACCCATAATTGTGGGAAAGTTGGCCAGTTTGCGAATTTTGGTAATTCTGCACGAATATCTGGGTTGGTTAAAATATCTACATAACCAAAAGGCACTTGGCAGTTAATAACCGCCTCTACTGCACGAGCAGAGAAACCGCATGATGGGAATTTTGGCGAACCTTTCATGTAAAGAAGAATTGGGTTTTCGCTGATTTGTTTTTTGATTTTGTCGATAGTTTCCATTGTATCCTCAAAGAATTGTCGGTAAAAATTTGACTGATTATATCAGCTTTTATGTGAATAAAAAATAACTAAAGGGTGATATCCCGACGCCCAATAATGGAATGCGAAAGTGTACTGCCATCGACCATTTCAAGTGATCCACCCATTGGTACACCATAGGCAATGCGAGTAGCTTTTACGTTGTATATTTTGCACATATCAGCGATGTAATGTGTGGTTGCTTCGCTTTCGACATTTGGATTCGTTGCTAAAATCACTTCGTGGAACGATTCATTTTCTAAACGTTGTTGTAATAAATCCAAGCCAATCTCACGTGGACCAATACCATCAATAGGGGAAAGATGCCCCATCAGCACAAAATATCTGCCTGAAAATTGCCCTGTTTGCTCAATTGCTTGAATGTCCTCAGGCATTTCTACAATGCAAAGCTGTCCACTCATTTGACGACGTGGATTGCTACAAATCGTGCATTGTTCTTCTTCGGTAAAAGTGCGACATGATTGGCAATGTCCGATATGCGTCATCGCTTCGTTTAACGCTTTAGAAAGATGAAGTCCACCTGCACGGTTGCGTTGCAGAAGATGAAATGCCATACGCTGTGCCGATTTAGGACCAACGCCAGGGAGTACTCGTAGGGCTTCCATTAAATTTTCAAGTAAAGGGCTTGTTTGCATAGAGTCGGATGTTATTTGAAGAGGGATTTATCCCACACTACGATTAAAATGGTAACTTCATTCCCGCAGGTAAATTTAAACCTGCTGTTACACTTGCCATTTTCTCTTTTTGTAACTCTTCCGCACGGCGAATAGCATCGTTAAATGCGGCTGCTACTAAGTCTTCTACCATCTCTTTATCATCTTCCATCAATGACGGATCGATTTCGATACGGCGACAGTTATGAGCACCGTTGATTGTCACTTTTACCAAACCCGCACCAGACTCACCAATTACTTCAAGTTGAGCAATATCTTCTTGCATTTTTTGCATTTTTTCTTGCATTTGTTGAGCTTGCTTCATTAAGCCACCTAAACCGCCTTTTCCAAACATAGTTGTTCCTTATATAAATAGAGATAAAAATAGACGGCTCATTTTACTGAACCGTCTAAATTTAGGCAAGCGGTGAAATTATCTTCCGCTTTTGCAAAATATGGAGAAAATTAAACCGCTTGTTCGCGAGCCACGGCTCGGTAGCCAATGTCACGGCGATAGAAACGTCCTTGCCATTGGATTTGTTCTGCCAATTTCAACGCAGATTGTTGTGCTTCATACACCGAGTTGCCTAATGCAGTTGCACAAAGCACGCGTCCGCCATTCGTGAGTAATTTATCACCTTGTTTTTCTACGCCTGCAAGAAAAACTTTTTGCGTTGCAGTTTCTGATGGAATGTCTGAGATTTCATCACCTTTGCGGTAATTATTTGGGTAACCTTCCGTTGCAAGTACAATGCCAAGTGCAGCTTGTTCACGCCATTCTGATTGAATTTGATCTAATTTGCCATCGCACGCTTTTAAGCAAAGTTCAACTAAATCAGACTTTAAACGCATCATAATTGGCTGGGTTTCAGGATCGCCAAATCGGCAGTTAAATTCAATCACTTTTGGCTGACCATTTGGCATAATCATCAAGCCCGCATAAAGGAAACCAGTGTAAACATTATTTTCAGCTGCCATTCCACGAACGGTTGGATAGATAATTTGCTCCATCACACGTTGGTAGATTTCTGGCGTTACTACTGGTGCGGGAGAGTATGCCCCCATTCCACCTGTATTCAAGCCTTTATCACCCTCTCCAACACGTTTATGGTCTTGACTAGTTGCCATTGGCTCGACATTTTTACCATCTACCATCACGATAAAGCTTGCTTCTTCGCCATCTAAAAATTCTTCGATAACCACACGACTCCCTGCATCGCCAAAAGCGTTGCCAGAAAGCATATCTTTTACTGCTTCTTCGGCTTCTTGCATCGTCATTGCAACAATTACGCCTTTGCCTGCTGCCAAGCCATCAGCTTTAATCACAATCGGCACGCCTTTTTCATGTAAGCAAGCAAGGGCAGGTTCTACTTCCGTAAAGTTTTGATATTCTGCAGTTGGAATCTTGTGGCGAGCTAAGAAGTCTTTCGCAAAAGATTTTGAGCCTTCTAATTGTGCGGCGGTTTGAGTTGGACCGAAGATTTTTAAACCATTTGTACGGAACGCATCAACTACGCCAGCGACAAGTGGGGCTTCAGGGCCGACTATGGTTAAGCCGATTTGGTTCTGTTGGGCAAATTGCACCAAAGCGGTCAAATCTGTGCCAGAGATGGCAACATTTTCAATGCCTTCTTCTAATGCTGTACCCGCATTACCTGGTGCAACAAAGACTTTATCTGCCAAAGGCGATTGACGTACTTTCCAAGCTAAAGCGTGTTCACGACCACCGTTACCAATAATGAGAATATTCATTTAAAATCCTTAAAATTAAACAAAGCAAACGATTGCGTAAGTTTACGCTATTTTTCAATAGACGCCTAGCAATAAAATTCACAAATCTTTTTGAAATTTCACCGTTTGAATTTTATACTTTTGCTTGATCAAAACATTTAAATCTGTATAATTGTCCCGTTCAGTCACATTTGTTTTTAATCCTTGCTTCCACAAGTTGGTGACTGGCTAAAGTTGGAGGCTGCTAACCCGTAAGGATAGTCAATGCGTCACTACGAAATCGTTTTTATGGTTCACCCGGACCAAAGCGAACAAGTACCAGCAATGATTGAGCGTTACACAGCATCTATCAAAGAAGCTGGCGGTCAAATTCATCGCTTAGAAGATTGGGGTCGTCGTCAATTAGCATACCCAATCAATAAACTTCACAAAGCACACTATGTGTTAATGAATGTAGAAGCACCACAAAGTGTAATCGATGAGTTAGAAACTAACTTCCGTTACAACGATGCAGTTCTTCGCAACTTAATCGTTCACACTAAAGCTGCAGTAACTGAAGCTTCACCAATGGCTAAAGCAAAAGAAAGCAAAGCGGTTGAAGTAGCAGCTGAAGTAGAAGCAGGCGAATAATTTTGCCGATTGAAAATCGTTTGATTCTAACGGGTGAAGTCATTAGTTTAGTTAAACAAAAACAAAGCCCTTTAGGCATTCCAAATTACCGATTTTGGCTAGAACATCGTTCAAAGCAAATGGAAGTCAATTTAGAACGCCAAGCTTGGTGTAAAATCCAAGTGGTTTTAAACGGTAATCAATTTAGTTTAATAACCCAACAAATTAAGCTCGGTAGTAAAATTTGTGTAAAAGGATTTCTTAATACACATAAAGACTATAACGGCAATAGCCAATTAGTTTTACATACCGAACATATTGAATTTATAGATCAGGAGAAGCCAAATGGCACGTTATTTCCGTCGTCGTAAGTTCTGCCGTTTCACAGCGGAAAATGTTGTTGAAATCGATTACAAAGATATCGCTACATTAAAGAACTACATTTCTGAAAATGGCAAGATTGTTCCTAGCCGTATCACTGGTACTCGTGCGAAGTATCAACGTCAATTAGCTCGTGCAATTAAACGTGCACGCTATTTAGCGTTACTTCCATACACTGACAACCATCAGTAATTAAGGAGCGAGTACAATGCAAGTTATTTTATTAGACAAAGTGGCTCACCTTGGCGGTGTTGGTACACAAGTTGAAGTTAAATCAGGCTTCGCTCGTAACTATTTAATCCCACAAGGTAAAGCAGTTATGGCTACAGCAGCAAATATTGCTCACTTCGAAGCACGTCGTGCAGAATTAGAAGCAAAAGCAGCTGAAGCATTAGCAGCAGCACAAGCTCGTGCAGCACAAATCGCTGAAATCGCAGCAGTTGCAATCGCTGCAACAGCAGGTGATGATGGTCGTTTATTCGGCTCAATCTCTGCAAGAGACATCGCTGAAGCATTAACTACAGCAGGTGTTGAAGTAGCTAAATCTGAAGTTCGTTTAGGCGAAGGTCCACTTCGTGCAACTGGCGAACACCAAGTTAAAGTTCACTTACATCCAGAAGTGAACGCAGTAGTTACTGTAAACGTAGTTGCTGAATAATCTTAACAGATTATAGAAAACCCAGCTTAGGCTGGGTTTTTTTGTTTCCAGCTAAGGCAAATAAAAAGATTTAATCAGATTAGTTATAGCCAAAAAATAGTCAATCGGGTAAAATAGGTTAGACTTTTTAGCGTGGAGCAAGTTTAAACTTAGCTCTACGCTTTTCTTTTCTTAATCTTGATAACCTATTATTAACGGCGATATAGACGATTATGGCAAAATTACATATTACAACTTGGGGCTGCCAAATGAATGAGTATGACTCATCAAAAATGGCAGATCTCTTAAATTCTACCCACGGTTTAGAACTGACCGACAAACCTGAAGAAGCGGACGTGTTGTTGCTCAACACCTGCTCAATTCGTGAAAAAGCACAAGAAAAAGTATTTTCGCAATTAGGTCGTTGGAAAAACTGGAAGAAAGACAAACCTGATTTGATTATCGGCGTGGGCGGTTGCGTGGCTTCACAAGAAGGTGAGCACATCCGTGAACGTGCACCTTTCGTGGATATCGTATTCGGACCGCAAACCTTACACCGCTTGCCAGAAATGATTAACAAAATCCGCGGTGGTGACCGTGCGATTGTGGATATTTCTTTCCCAGAAATCGAAAAATTCGACCGCTTGCCAGAGCCAAAAGCGGAAGGTCCAACGGCATTCGTGTCGATTATGGAAGGCTGTAACAAATACTGCTCATTCTGCGTGGTGCCTTACACTCGGGGTGAAGAAGTTTCTCGCCCTGTGGACGATGTATTATTTGAAATCGCTCAATTAGCCGAGCAAGGCGTTCGTGAAGTGAACTTACTCGGTCAAAACGTAAACGCCTACCGTGGAGAAACCTTCGACGGCGGCATCTGTACCTTCGCAGAATTACTCCGCTTAGTGGCAGCGATTGACGGCATCGACCGCGTGCGTTACACCACCAGTCACCCAATTGAATTTACTGACGATATCATTGAAGTTTATCGCGACACTCCAGAATTAGTGAGCTTCCTACACTTACCAATCCAAAGTGGTGCAGACCGTATTTTAACGATGATGAAACGTAACCACACTGCATTGGAATATAAAGCGATTATTCGCAAATTGCGTGAGGTACGTCCAAACATTCAAATCAGCTCTGACTTTATCGTCGGTTTCCCTGGCGAAACAGCGGAAGATTTCGAGCAAACGATGAAAGTGATCGAACAAGTGAACTTTGATATGAGCTTCAGTTTCATCTACTCAGCTCGCCCAGGTACACCAGCGGCGGATATTCCAGATGATGTGAGCGAAGACGAGAAAAAAGAGCGTTTGGCACGCTTGCAACAACGCATTAACCATCAAGCGATGCAGTTCAGCCGTGCAATGCTTGGCACGGAACAACGCATTTTGGTAGAAGGCCCGTCGAAAAAAGATATTATGGAATTAACAGGTCGCACTGAAACCAACCGCGTGGTGAATTTCGTGGGTACGCCTGATATGATCGGCAAATTCGTTGATGTGAAAATTACCGATGTTTACACCAACTCGCTACGTGGCGAAGTAGTTCGCACTGAAGATGAAATGGGCTTACGTGTAGTGGAATCTGCGGCAAGCGTAATTGCTCGTACCCGTAAAGAAGATGAGCTTGGCGTAGGTCAATACGTTGTTAATCTCTAATTCGGCAAAAATACTCTGAAAATAAACCGCTTGTAGGACGACTTGCAAGCGGTTATTTTTTTATCTAAAGTTTGCATTCATTCAAACTATTTTTGTGATCTCACTCGAAAATCTCAACATTTCTGCTTGGTGATTTAGCTCTCTCTTTTTATGCTGTCGAGATTAAAAATGGAGAGATTATGTCTTTAGCAATAGTTTATAGCCGTGCTTCTATTGGTGTGGAAGCCCCTTTAGTCACGATTGAAGTGCACATTAGTAACGGCAATCCGAAAATGACCATTGTCGGCTTACCTGAAACCACAGTGAAAGAAGCAGCGGATCGAGTGAGAAGTGCTTTAATTAACGCTAATTTTTTCTATCCCCCGCAACGCATTACTATCAATCTTGCACCTGCTGATTTACCGAAAGAAGGGGGGCGTTTCGATTTGCCGATTGCCATTGGTATTCTTGCCGCATCAGGGCAGATTGATTCAGATTTACTCAAACGTTTTGAGTTTTTAGGCGAACTTGCTCTTACAGGTTCTTTGCGAGGAGTGCAAGGAGCAATTCCTGCGGTGATTTCTGCAGAGAAAGCAAAACGCCAGATGATTTTAGCCAAGCAGAATGCGAATGAGGCTTCGCTTGTTTCTAATGCTAAAACGCATTTTGCCCATTCGCTATTGCAAGTGGTCAATTTTCTTAACCGACGAGATACACTCCCTGTTGCCCAAGACATTCCGCAACATAGTGAAGAAAATACACCGCTTGTTAAACGTGATCTGACGGATATTATTGGGCAACAACACGCCAAGCGAGCCTTAACAATTGCCGCAGCTGGGCAACATAATCTGCTTTTTCTAGGCCCCCCAGGTACAGGCAAAACAATGCTTGCCAGCCGTTTGGCAGATCTTTTGCCTGAAATGTCGGATGAAGAAGCGATTGAAACGGCGTCCATTACAAGCCTTGTACAAAATGAACTGAATTTTACTAATTGGAAAGATCGCCCATTTCGTGCACCGCACCATAGTGCTTCAATGGTAGCGTTAGTTGGTGGGGGAACGATCCCAAAACCTGGTGAAATATCGCTCGCCCATAATGGTGTTTTATTCTTGGATGAGCTTCCAGAGTTTGAGCGTAAAGTGTTAGATGCGTTACGCCAGCCGTTGGAATCAGGCGAAATTATTATTTCGCGTGCCAATGCTAAGGTGCAATTTCCCGCTCGTTTTCAGCTAATTGCTGCGATGAATCCCAGCCCAACAGGACATTATCAAGGTACGCATAATCGTACTTCACCACAGCAGGTTATCCGTTATTTGAATCGTTTATCAGGACCATTTTTAGACCGTTTTGATCTCTCCATTGAAGTACCACTTTTGCCACAAGGTGCATTGCAAAGTGGCAATGAAAATCGAGGAGAAACAACGGCACAAGTGCGAGAAAATGTGTTAAAGGCAAGGGAAATTCAGTTCAAACGTGCAGGGAAAATCAATTCTCAGCTTAATACTCGTGAAATCGAGCGAGATTGTGCATTATCACGACAAGATGCGTTGTTTTTAGAAAGTGCTTTAACAAAGCTAGGCTTATCGGTGCGGGCTTACCACCGTATTTTAAAAGTTTCCCGAACCATTGCTGATTTAGCTAGCGAAGAGCAAATTAAACAAGTACATTTAGCGGAAGCTCTGGGTTACCGAGCAATGGATAGGTTGTTGCAACGGTTGCATGGAGAGGTTTCGTAGAGACGTTTTATAACGTATAAACGCCGTATTACTTTATAGAATTTTAAGGATTATTTACATATTTAAATTGTTCAACTAATTCTTTAACAAACCCTAATGAATTTTCATCATGGCTATTATGCCCAGCATTAGCAATCAATATATACGACAGCTGGTTTTCTATCGCAATTTGGCGGAATTTTTGATCTTTTTCACCAATAAAGAATGTAATATTTTTTTCACTCGTTTTGAGTAAATCTGAATAATCTTGCTGCTTAGCAAGGCTTGTGCTTTCCAACATTTGGGCGATATTTTCACCTGAGTTGTTTTGTCGTTTCTTGATTAAAATTGACCGTTTGCAAGCGTCCAGATGAGCGAAAACAGGCTGTTGATACCAATCGTTTAATACTTGCGTGATCGGCTCTGTGCGGAAACGATTTGACCAATATTGATCGTTTTGCCAGCGGACTTTGCGTTCAGCTTCAGTTTTTAAGCCGATGTTTGTACCTTCTAAAATCGTGCCGAGTAAATGTGGATTTTTGGCGTGAAAGGTGTAATCCAAGGCAACGCGTCCGCCCAGTGAGTACCCAACAAGAAAAAAAGGTGTATCGCCTAATAATGTCATCAAAGTTTGGTGGAGTTGAGCTCTAAGATCGGCAAAATCTTGGCAGGCGATATTTTCACTCTTACCGTGAAAAGGGAGATCAATAGTAAGCGGTCGAAATTGTGGGAAATTTTGCAAAAGAGTAAGCACACCTTGCCAATCCCCTTGCGAACCGAGTAAGCCATGTAAAAAAACAACGGGCATTGCTTGCCCGTTGTTTCTGTTTGAATGCCAAGTGCTTGCTAACATTAGGCAATTTCCGCTTGTGAAATTTGTTTGATGAGCGATTTATACAAATTGCTTCCATCTTGGTCATTCACTTTGATTTCAACTAAAGTCACACCACGGCGGTTATAGGCTAATTTAAGCTTCGCTTTCAAGTCTGCCCAAGTAAATGGGCGGATATACTCAATACCGAACATCGTGGCGATTTGTCCAAATTCGAGGTTGTGCGACAAGCGGTAGAATTGAGATTTCGCTTTGCTATCTACAGGTAACATATCGAAAATTGCCCCACCACTGTTATTGATAACAAACAATAAGGTCGGTTGGTTAATTTGCGAAAGTAAGGCAATCGAGTTTAAATCGTGTAAGGCAGAAATATCGCCAATCACGCCTACGGTTGTTTGTTCGCTTGCTTTGGCGATCCCCGCAAAAGTAGCAATTAAGCCATCAATGCCGCTCGCTCCACGGTTGGTGTAAACGGGGTAGCCTTCAGGTAATTTGCAGAGGGCATCAACTAAACGTACAAACAAGCTGTTGCCTAAGAAGAGATTACCTTTTGGCACAAGCACATCTTGCAAATTATGGGCGAATGAAGCTTCGTTTAAACCGCCACCGATCTGTTTTTCAATGAAATCGGTACAAAATTGCGACAACGCAAGCGGTTCTAATCGCCACGGTTTTTGACGAAGTGGCGGATGTACACGCAAGAAATGATGAGCTTTCGCCACAAAACGTGTTTGGTGATGCGAGAATGGATTGATGTTGTCTTGATATTCATCCACTTGCCAGAACTCACCTTTGAAGGCTTCAAGGAATTGATTTACGCGTTTACTGATCACACGAGAACCGAACTGGATCACAATGTCCGCTTGCAATAAAAGCTCGTGCACAGTTTTGTTGGAAAGCCAAATATCTGCGTAAGGTAGGCTAGCATCCACGCAAGATTGAATATCAGTAATCAAGCACCAACCGAGCGTTTCCGCCCAAGTTTTAATCCCGACGCCTTGCTCAACAGGCAATTGCCCGACCACGATTATGCCACGTTTGGTTCGCCAGTAATCCCAGTTAGCGTGCATCGATACTTCCGCTTGGATCTGCTGATGATCGAGCCATTTCGTTTGTGGATTATTCAACCAGCTTTGAATTGGGCTAAGCCACGCATTATTTGCGAGCGCAGTTTCTTCCACATCATACAGGGGCTCGGCAAATGGGGCATTGATATGAATAACACCACCCTCTTGCTGTTGTTTCACGCAAGCATTTTCCACAGTTGAAACTAGCCATGTAGCCGCATAGTTTTCTGTTGCTTTTGGCAAATTAAGGCTTGCAATTGGATAATTTGCAAAAATGTTTTGTTGTTCAATTGCTTGATTAACGCCACAGCCAATAAATTCGGTTGGGCGATCTGCTGTAATCACAATCAATTTTTGATGAGTTAAACTTGCCTCGATAATGGCAGGATAAAGGTTCGCGACCGCTGTACCTGAGGTCACGATTACTGCAACGGGATCTTTAGTTGCTTTGGCAATGCCTAATGCAAAAAAGCCCAAACCACGCTCGTCAAAATGGCTATGGCATTGTGCGAGTTTTTCTTGTTGTAGTTGTAATGCTTCCAATGTAAGTGGAGTGGAGCGTGAACCTGGAGCAATACAAAAATGTTTCACGCCGTAGCGGTTCACGGCATTTAAAATTACTTTTGCCCAAGAACGGTTAAACGTGCTAGTGTTCATTCTTTTTCTCTATTTTTAAATTTATAGCTATAAATGCTCATAATTGTAACAAAAAATCAACGACTTTGGGGGTAAATTCTTTATTTTCGTTACAAGCGGTTAAAAACGATTGGCGTTTTACAAAAATGATGGGAAAAGTTAAGATAACGGCGTTTTTAACTTCATATTAAAGAGAATAAAAAATGAGCAAACCTATTGTATTTAGTGGAATTCAGCCATCAGGTGAATTAACCATCGGCAACTATCTCGGTGCATTACGTAATTTCGTGAAAATGCAAGACGATCACGAATGTTTTTTCTGTATCGTCGATTTACACGCAATCACCGTGCGCCAAGATCCAGAAGCCTTACGCAAAGCCTCTTTAGATGTGCTTGCCCTTTATTTAGCAAGCGGGATTGATCCAAACAAAAGTACTATTTTTATTCAATCACACGTGCCAGAGCATACGCAACTAGCGTGGGTGTTAAACTGCTACACTTATTTTGGTGAAATGAGCCGAATGACCCAATTCAAAGATAAATCAGCCCGCTATGAAGAAAACGTGAATGTGGGTTTATTTACCTATCCAGTGTTAATGGCAGCGGATATTCTACTTTACCAAGCTAACCAAGTGCCAGTAGGCGATGACCAAAAACAGCACCTTGAAATTACGCGCGATATTGCTAACCGCTTCAATGCGTTATATGGCAAAAAAGATGCAGAAGGCAACGTGATTGAACCTGTATTTGCTGTGCCTGAAGTGTTTATTCCGAAAGCGGGTGCACGTGTAATGTCATTACTTGAGCCGACCAAGAAAATGTCGAAATCAGATGACAACCGCAACAATGTGATTACGCTTTTAGAAGATCCAAAATCGGTTGAGAAAAAAATCAAACGTGCAATGACCGATGGTGATGAACCACCTGTAGTGAAATACGATCAGAAAAATAAAGCGGGGGTGTCTAACTTATTGGATATTTTGTCTGCAGTAACAGGCAAAACAATTGCCGAATTAGAAGCAGAATTTGAAGGCAAAATGTACGGACACTTAAAAACAGAAGTTGCAGCGCAAGTGTCCGAATTGCTTAAAGGTTTGCAAGAACGCTATAACCATTTCCGTCAAGATGAAGCATTGCTTGAAAAAATCTATCGTGAAGGGGCAGAAAAAGCTCGTGCCCATGCGAAGAAAACACTTGATGAAGTGTATAAATTAGTGGGTTTTGTTCAGTAATTTTAATGCCCCACGCTCAATAGTATGGGGCATTTTTTATCTTTTTAACCAGGCTTTTACAAATTCTGCCGTTTCATCCACATCATTGATATTCAATCGATTTTCTCGTTCAATCGGGTAATCAGTAGCGGTGGCAATGGTCCATTCATCTAGTTCTGGTAAGGGCTTTTTAACCTCTTTTCGATGAAGCTGAATTTTTGGTAAGGCTTCGTGTTTAAAGCCTTCGACCAGCACCAAATCTACATCTTTGAAATTGGCAATAATTTGCTGAAAATCGACTGCTTGTTCGGGCGTTTCGGTCATTAATGCCCAATGTTCATCGCAGGCAATTGCGGTGGGATTCGCTCCAGCTAAACGCAATCGATGGCTATCTTTGCCTGGTTTATCCACATCAATATTGTGGTGGGAATGCTTGATTAAACCCACTTTGAGGTTGCAAGCGGTCAATTTTGGAATTAGTTTTTCCAACAGCGTGGTTTTGCCCGTGCCGCTGTAGCCTGTAATGGCTAACGCGGCGGGGGTTGTACGAGGTATTTCTGCTGTTGCCAATTCCTCTAATGTATTGAAATTTCGAAATGCGGCTGTTTGATCGGAAAAATCTACCGCAACGCTTTTTTGTTGTTGGAAGAATTGGTATAAGCGGCGTTCGCCCATTTGCAGGTAATCATTCAGTGATTTTGCGACATTGCGATGAATTAACGCAAAAGTCGGGTGCGGCCGTTCGCCATCGTGGGCATAAGCAATCTCTACTTGGTTAATTTGTAAGGCTGTAAGTAGTTTTTTAAGCAAATTTTCGGGCAAAAATGGAGAATCACAAGGCACGAACAGCAGGTAATCGCTTTCAATCTGATGAAAGCCTGTAAGCATTCCACTCAGCGCCCCTTGGAAATTGGGCATTTCGTCTTGGTAAAAAGGCAAGTGAGGAAAAAGCAGCTGATATTCCGCCTGCGAGCGGTTGATATTCAAATAAACTTTTCCATTTACTGCTAATAATTGTGGGCTAAGACGTTGCAAAATATGTGCAATAAGTGGAAGGTTTTGTAGCTTTTGTAAGCCTTTTTCTACGCCATTCATTCGGCGAGCCAAACCACCTGCTAGAATTACAGCGTGAATTTGAGGTGAAGTTTTTTCTGTCATAAATAAGGGCTTTTCTTTGCAAAAAGAGTGCTAAAAGTATATGATCCGAGCCAATTTTCAACAAGATTTTTTAAGGATTTTCCAATGAAATGCAAACGTTTAGAAGAATTATTAGAACTATTGGGCGACCATTGGCGTAAAAACCCTGATTTACATTTGATGGATATTTTGCAGCAGCTCTCGGTAGAGGTGGGTGAGCCTGATAACTACCCTGCATTACGTGATGAGGTGTTAATTTATCAGTTAAAAATGCGTAATGCCGACAAACACGAGCCAATCCCTGGCCTAAAAAAAGATTACGAAGATGATTTTAAAACTGCACTTTTACGTGCACGTGGAATTTTGAAAGGCTAATGTGGTCTAATAGAAACCATATTTTTTAAAGGAAATTAAAATGAAAAAAATGTTATTAAAAACTACATTCGTTGCACTTTCTGCATTTTTCGCAGTAAATTCGACCGCTTTTGCGTCAAATCCTGTGGAAGGTAAAGAGTACAATATCGTTCGACAAGCACCATCAGCTCAAAAAGAGGTGTTGGAATTTTTCTCTTTCTACTGCCCGCATTGCTATGATTTTGAATTGAACTACAAAATCCCTTCACAAATTAAAGCAAACTTGTCTGAAGGCACAAAATTGGTGCAATATCACGTGAATTTCTTAGGTCGACAATCAGAAAACTTAACTCGTGCGTGGGCGTTTGCGATGGCTCAAGGCGTAGAAGATAAAGTGAAAACGGCGTTGTTTGAAGGGGCACAAAAAGATGCGTTTAAATCAATGGACGACATCAAGGCGGTATTCGTGGCAAATGGCGTAAGTGCGGAAGATTTCGACAACGGCATTAACAGCTTTGCGGTCAATGGTTTGGTAAACAAACAAGTTCAGGCTGCGGAAGAGTTCAAAGTTCGTGGTGTGCCAGCTTTCTTCGTAAACGAGCAGTATGAAATCAATTTAAGTGGTTTCTCAGATTCCACCTCAACTAACGATTTCATCAAACGCTATGTAGATGCAATAACGTTTTTAATTAAAAAATAATCGTAAGGCGGACTCAAATCCGCCCTACCAAGAAAATTAAAGGGCTTTTGCCTTTTTTTGTGATTTTCCCTAGATGGGATATCCATATAAGAGAAATATCAATGAAACTTTCCCACTTAATTGTATTTGCAATCTTTGGCCTAAATCTGACCGCTTTCGCACAGGCAGAAGTGATGCAACCGCAAGAAAAGAAAATGGCTGAGCCTAAAAATGATTTAACCGAACGCTTCCAAGTGGCTCAACCAAAACCTAAAACTCAGCCTGATACAGAACAAACAGAAACATCAGGCACGGTGTCGATGACAAAAGAAGAATTAGCTCAGCATCCTGATTTAATCGTACGAGGCTTAATTCCAGCTGTGTTACAAAACAACGAACAAGCGGTCGAATTATTGTTGCCGATGTACCAAAACTTGCCAAAGCAAGATCCATTCTTACGTGAGTGGGCAGAAGCGATTTCGGCTAAAGCACAAGGCAATTTTAGCCTTGCCGTAGAACGCTACCGCTCGCTCTTTGCACAAAAATCGGATATTCCTGCTTTGCGTTATCAACTCGCTCAAGCCCTTTTTTTAAATAACAATAATGAGGCAGCAAAAGACCAATTCCAGAAATTGCGTGCGGAAAATTTATCGCCTGATTCAGTTGCAATTATCGATCAATATTTGACTGCTTTAAATAAACGCGATCAGTGGAAATTTAGCGGTGGAATGAGCTTCCTTAACGAGACTAATATCAACAATGCACCTAAAGCGGGCACGAGAGTAGGCGGTTGGGAGGCATGGAAAAAAGAGCGTGCACAGGGCTTTTCTTACTACTTTAATACGGAGAAAAAATGGTCGTTGTCAAATCAATTTTTCACCAAAATAGAGTTGGATGCTTCGGGAAAATATTATTGGGATAACAAAAAATATAACGAGCTTAATGTGCGGACAGGCATCGGTTTAGGCTATCAAACCGCACGTTTTGAAATTGCTCTTACCCCCTTTACCGAGAAACGTTGGTATGCGGGTGGTTCATCAGGCAGTGAATCGCTTAAACAATATTCAAAAAACTCAGGTGTGCAGCTTGAAAGCAGTTACTGGCTGAATGAAAAATGGCAACTTTCAAATGTATTGGAATATGGTGAACAACGCTACGATTGGCGTAAGCACCTAAACGGCAACAACTATTTGTGGTCAAATACGCTCTTATATGTACCAAAAAGCGGGCAATATTGGTTTGTAGGTATAGATTACAATCGTGAAAATACTCGTGATAAAGACAACGCTTACCAACGCACTAGTGCACGTTTAGGCTGGGGGCAAGAGTGGGGATGGGGAATTTCTAGCCGTATCTCACTTTCTTATGCGAAGCGAACTTATCAGGCACATCCTGCTCCAGATTTAATCGGAAAAATACAAAAAAATGATGAATATTCTTCTGCTTTAACGCTCTGGCATCGTGACTTGCATTTCTTTGGTATGACACCAAAAGTGACGTGGCAATATCAGAAAGTAAGCAGTAACCACCCATTTTATAGCTACGATAAAAATCGGGTTTATTTTGAGATGAGTAAAACATTTTAAACTGTGATATGCTTAATCTTGTTACAAATAATATTTCTCTTAGTGTATAGGGCAGTTTATCTCCGCCTGATAAATCTCGGAAAATTCAGGGTGGGATAGCTCTCTACATAGGATTAACGTAAAGATAAAATGAAAACACTACCCGAAATTAAATCCGTTTCTGTCATTGCGAAAACTGCAATTTTCGAAGTACAATCGGTCGATTTACGTTTTTCTAATGGTGAGGAACGCACCTATGAACGCCTTACGCCACAACGCCGTTCTTCAGTGATGGTGTTACCAATTCACGAAGGTAATTTAATTTTTGTACGGGAATATGCAGTGGGTTCTGAGCGTTATGAACTCACCTTTCCGAAAGGAATTATAGATGCAGGAGAAGAGCCGATTGAAAGTGCTAATCGTGAGTTACAAGAAGAGATTGGTTTTGGTGCACGTAAAATAGAGCCGTTACGGAATTTATACAGCGGTCCGAGTCATATGTTTAGCTTAATGCACGTTTTTGTGGCAGAAGATCTTTATCCATCCAAACTTGAGGGCGATGAACCTGAACCGCTTGAGCTGGTTCACTATCCGTTGGCGAAAATTGATGAATTACTTGCCTCTCCTGATTTTGCCGAAGCCAGAAATTTATCCGCCCTCTTTTTATTAAAAGCATATTTAAATAAGAATACGGAAAAATAGAGAAAAAAGGACGGAACTATGCAAACACTTAATCAATACTTGCTGGATAAAATCGTGCAAATTGCTCAACAAGCAGGCAATCATCTCAAAGATTTTTATGCGAAATCGGTGGAAGTGCATATTAAATCGGACAAAACGCCTGTCACCGAGGCAGATCTTTTTTTGAGTCAATTTATCACGGAACAGTTAAAACAGCTCACGCCAGATGTGCCCGTAATTTCGGAAGAAAATTGCGATATTGCCTTTGAAGAGCGTCAAAGATGGGACGAATATTGGATTATCGATCCGCTGGATGGCACGCAACAATTTATCAATCGTACCGATCAATTTGCGGTGATTATTGCTCTTGTGCAAAAACAAATTGGCAAAAATCACCCTGTCTTAGGCGTGATCCACGCACCTATCTTGGAAAAAACCTACTTTGCTATGCAACATTTTGGCTGCTATTTGCAAGAAAAAGGTGAAATTCGACCGCTTCATGGCTTGAAACAAGCTGGCTATCGCGATCACAATCTGCATATCGCGATTGGTTTCGTACATCCTGATCATATCGAAGATAACCTCAAACCGCCTTATCAAGCTACTTTTATGGAATATGGCTCAAGCAGTTTAAAATCGGGCTTGGTAGCGGAGGGAATTAGCGATTGCTATATCCGTTTTGGTGACACTGGCGAATGGGATACCGCCGCATCAGAAGTTCTACTTAGCGAAATTGGTGGTGAAATTTTTGATCTGCATTTTGAACCGCTCAGTTACAATGAACGCGAAACGCTGATTAATCCTTATTTTATTATGGTTCGCGATAGCCAGCACGATTGGCAGAATGTCTTTCAATTTAATAAGTTGTAGCGATTAGTAAAAACGGCGAAAATGTTGCATTATTGTTAAAACTTATAATCTCATTAGGAATAAAAATGAACATAGAAAATTGTTGTATCGTGATTTTTGGGGCTTCGGGGGATTTAACCTTCCGTAAGCTCATCCCCGCACTTTATAACTTACATAAAGTTGGCAGATTAGGCGAGCATTTTTCGGTACTCGGTGTGGCTCGTACGGAATTAAACGACGAGCAATTCCGAGCAAAAATGCGTGATGCGTTAATTAAATTTGAGAATGCAAGCGGTGAAACTTTAGATGAATTTTGCCATCACCTTTACTATCAAGCAGTAAATACTTCCGATGCGTTAGATTACGTGAAACTCTTGCCCCGTCTTGACGATTTACATGACAAATATGGCAGTGCAGGCAACACGCTTTACTACCTTTCAACCCCACCAAGTTTATATGGCGTGATCCCAGAATGCTTGGCAGCACACGGTTTAACCACCGAAGAGTTCGGCTGGAAACGCATTATTGTGGAAAAACCATTCGGCTATGATATTCAAACTGCAAAAGCATTAGACGTGCAAATTCACCGCTTCTTTGAAGAGCATCAAATCTACCGTATTGACCACTATTTAGGCAAAGAAACTGTGCAAAACTTGCTTGTGTTACGCTTCTCAAACGGGTTATTTGAACCACTTTGGAACCGCAATTACATTGATTATGTGGAAATCACAGGGGCAGAATCAATTGGAGTGGAAGAACGTGGTGGCTATTACGATGGCTCAGGTGCGATGCGTGATATGTTCCAAAACCACTTATTGCAAGTGCTTGCCATGGTTGCAATGGAGCCACCAGCGATTATCAACGCGGACGCAATGCGTGATGAAGTGGCAAAAGTGCTTTACTGCTTACACCCGCTTTCTAACGAAGATTTGAAAAATAACCTCGTGCTCGGGCAATACACCGCCGCAGAAATTGATGGAGAAATGGCGAAAGGCTATTTAGAAGAGAAAGGCGTACCAGAAGATTCCAATACAGAAACCTTTATGGCATTAAAATGTGAAATCGATAACTGGCGCTGGGCGGGTGTGCCTTTTTATGTTCGCACAGGCAAACGATTACCAACCCGCGTAACGGAAGTGGTTATCCATTTCAAAACTACACCGCACCCCGTGTTTAGCCAAAATGCACCTGAAAATAAATTGATTATTCGCGTGCAACCTGATGAAGGTATCTCAATGCGTTTCGGTTTGAAAAAACCAGGTGCAGGCTTTGAAGCAAAAGAAGTGTCAATGGACTTCCGTTATGCTGATTTAGCTTCTCCAAGTCTTCTCACTGCCTACGAACGTTTATTGTTAGACGCAATGAAAGGCGATGCCACCCTATTTGCCCGCACTGATGCTGTGCACGCTTGTTGGAAATTTGTGCAGCCTATTTTGGATTATAAAGCCCAAAATGGTCGAGTGTATGAATATGAAGCAGGTACTTGGGGGCCAAAAGAAGCAGATAAACTGATCGCCAAACACGGTAGAGTATGGCGTAAGCCTTCTGGAGTAATGAAGAAGAAAGTGTAATGAATTTTCCTCTCGCCCCTTGTGGGAGAGAGGATATGATAGAGAACCTAAAATGAAAAAAGTTATCTTCCCTACCGCCCAACAAGCAGTCGAAAAAATCGCTCAGGAATTGAAAGTATATAGCGAACAACATCGCCCTGTGCACATCTCCCTTTCTGGCGGTTCAACTCCAAAATTATTATTTAAAACCTTAGCTCAAGCTCCGTTTGCCAATGAAATTCAATGGCAAAATCTCCATTTCTGGTGGGGGGACGATCGTATGGTTCCTCCACAAGATCCTGAAAGCAATTATGGCGAAGTACAAAAACTGCTTTTCGATCACATCCAAATTCCTGCCGAGAACATTCACCGTATTCGTGGTGAAGAAAATGTCGAACAAGAATTGGTAAGATTTTCGCAAGAATTGACCGCTTGCGTGCCAGATTTAGCCTTCGATTGGATTATTCTTGGAATGGGCAACGACGGACACACTGCTTCTCTTTTCCCAAATCAAACTAATTTTGATGATGAAAACCTTGCTGTCATTGCAAAACATCCTGAAAGCGGTCAAATCCGCATTTCTAAAACAGCAAAACTTATTGAACAAGCCAAACGCATTACCTACTTAGTAACGGGCGAAAGCAAAGCGGATATTTTAAAAGAAATCCAAACCACTCTTGCTGAAAATCTACCTTATCCCGCCGCAAAAATTAAAGCAAAAAATGGGGTGACGGAATGGTACTTGGATAAAACGGCAGCTAAATTGCTATAACAAGTTGAGTATCAAATATCACAGGCTTGCAAAATGATAGACTACAAAGTGAATGAACCAATTTCAGTTAAACAATTTATTGAATTGTTAAATAAAACAACGCTCGGGGCACGCCGTCCGTTAGAGGATGAAAAACGTGTCGCGGCAATGTTGCACCATGCGGATTTATTAATCACCGCTTGGGATGGTGAACGATTAGTGGGAGTGGCACGTTCCGTGACGGATTTTGCCTATTGCTGTTATTTATCTGATTTAGCGGTTGATGAACAATATCAAAAACAAGGTATCGGTTTGCAATTGATTGAACACACTAAACAAGCCTTACATCCACAAGCCAAAATTGTGCTGTTATCGGCGCCACAAGCCGTGGATTATTATCCGCATATTGGATTTACACAGCATATGAGTGCATGGACGAAGAGTTAATTTATTAGCATTGTACGGACTAAAATAAGATATAGATACATTAGATGCGGAGTGACTTTAATGTTGAATTTAGATAATAAAAAATTTGTTGCCGTTGAAAACACCTCAAATGGTGAAGTGAGTAGCCAAACAGAATTTCATTACCATCAACAAGGTAAAATGATTTGGGCCGAATATGGTGGTGGTGAAATTTTAAAAGGTTTTTTAATTAGGAAATGGATAAACGACACACAAATTGAGTTCACTTATTAGCATTTAAATCAAGCATTAGAAAATCGTTTAGGGAGTTGCTTAACAACATTTTCAATTGAAAGTGGAAAATTAATTGGCAATGAACAATGGCAATGGTTAGATACTTTTGAAGAAGGATGCTCTTTAATTAAAGAGGTTTAATGTCTTCTCTCCCCTTGTGGGAGAGAATTAACCAATAAAATCAACATACAACTTGAGGTCTTAATGAATTTAAGAGAAAAAATCGACAATAGCCCAATGGGCTTTTACCAGTGGGCAATCGTATTAATGGCTGCTGTAATGAACTTTTTAGACGGCTTTGACGTGCTTGCCATCGCCTTTACTGCAACCAATATCAGCAAAGATTTTGGCTTGAGCAAAACCGAATTTGGGATGCTCGTCAGTGCAGGGTTAATTGGTATGGTAGTTGGCTCAATGGTGTTGGCACCACTTGCCGATAAATTTGGTCGTCGCCCAATTTTATTACTTTCTGTAGCATTTTCTGCAGTGGGTTTGGCGGTTTCTGGCTTTTCTACTACGTCTGAAATTCTTGCGTTCTCACGTATTCTCACAGGCTTAGGCGTAGGCGGTATTTTGGTTGGGACTAACGTAATCACTAGCGAATATTCATCGAAAAAATGGCGTAGCTTTGCGATTAGTGTTTATGCAGCGGGCTTTGGTATCGGGGCGATGATTGGTGGGATTATCGCGAAATCATTACAAGCCGCTTACTCTTGGCACGCTGTTTACTTTGCGGGTGCCGCAATGACGGCCGTCGTTTTTGTCGTGCTTTGGATTTTGTTGCCAGAATCAATCGACTACTTTAATTCAAAACAGCCACAAAATGCTAAAGCACGTTTAAATAAAATTGCACATAAACTCGGCTTTGCAGGCGAATGGGAACTTACGACGAAAGCCGAAAAAGCGGCAGTGAAATTGCCTGTTGCAGAGCTTTTCAGTAAAAAATATTTACGTTCCACCTTGCTACTATGGCTTTCTTTCTTTGCAATTATGTTCTGCTTCTACTTCATCAGCTCGTGGACTCCTGCGTTATTAAAAGAAGCCGGAATGACTATGGAAGAGAGTATCAATGTGGGAATGATGATCTCGCTTGGCGGTGCAGCGGGTTCATTGGTTTATGGCTTAATTGCTAGTCGCTGGTCTGCACGTAGCGTCTTGATGCTATTTACTGTGGCGTCTTCAATTGCCATTGTGGTCTTTATTCTTTCAAGTGCGAACCTTGCGATTGCAATGGTGCTTGGCGTAGTAGTCGGAGCGTTAATCAATGGCTGTATCAGCGGGCTATACACCATCAACCCTGCGACTTACGATGCGGATATTCGCAACACAGGTGTGGGTTGGGCAATCGGTGCAGGTCGTGCAGGTTCAGTGCTGGCTCCAACGGTTGCGGGAATATTGCTTGACTCAGGATGGGAAAAACAAATGCTTTATATCGCGGTGGCAGGTGTAATGTTGATTGCGACTGTGGCGTTAGCATTTAAGAAATCGTATGTGGAGATTAGAAGAGCGTAAGCGGTCGAATTTTTGTAAACATGCTCAAAATCCCCCTCTTTGCTAAAGTAGGGGGATTCGTTAGGAACGTAAATTTTCACTTAAATTTGACCGCTTGTAGGGGAATTTATGGGTCATACGTTAATTGTTTTTGATATGGATACACATTGCTTAGAGCGTAATATGTGCAGGAAAATCAGTAGTAAATTAGGAAAAGATAATAAAAATTTAACCGTTTACAGCCCTTATGCGTAACTTAGGATAAAATCAAAAATCACGGTGGGCTAAAGCCTACCCTACCAACAGGAGAAAAAAATGTCAGTAAAAGGCGACATCGGTGTTATCGGCTTAGCCGTAATGGGGCAGAACCTTATTTTAAATATGAATGATCATGGCTTTAAAGTAGTGGCATATAACCGCACAACTTCAAAAGTGGATGAGTTCTTGGAAGGGGCTGCGAAAGGCACAAATATTATTGGGGCGTATTCTTTAGAAGACTTGGCGTCTAAATTAGAGCGTCCACGCAAAGTGATGTTAATGGTGCGTGCGGGTGATGTGGTGGATCAATTTATTGATGCATTATTACCGCACTTGGAAGAAGGCGACATCATTATTGATGGTGGTAACTCAAACTATCCAGACACGAACCGTCGTGTGAAAGCCTTGGCGGAGAAAGGTATTCGCTTTATCGGTTCAGGCGTTTCAGGCGGTGAAGAGGGTGCTCGTCACGGACCTTCCATTATGCCAGGCGGTAATGCAGAAGCGTGGCAATATGTGAAACCAATCTTCCAAGCGATCTCGGCGAAAACTGAACAAGGCGAGCCTTGCTGTGATTGGGTGGGCGGCGAAGGGGCTGGTCATTTCGTGAAAATGGTTCACAACGGCATCGAATATGGCGATATGCAATTAATTTGTGAAGCCTACCAATTCTTAAAAGAAGGCTTAGGCTTAAGCTACGAAGAGATGCAGTCTATCTTTGCAGAATGGAAAAAAACCGAGCTTGATAGCTACTTAATCGACATCACCACCGACATTCTTGGTTATAAAGATGCCGACAGCGAGCCGTTAGTAGAAAAAATTCTAGACACCGCAGGTCAAAAAGGGACAGGTAAATGGACGGGTATCAACGCCTTAGATTTCGGTATTCCATTAACCTTAATCACTGAATCAGTGTTCGCACGTTGCGTGTCTTCATTCAAAGACCAACGTTTAGCGGCAAGCCAGCTCTTCAACAAAACGATTACCCCAGTTGAAGGCGATAAAAAAGTATGGATTGAAGCGGTACGTAAAGCATTATTGGCTTCAAAAATCATTTCTTATGCACAAGGTTTTATGCTCATTCGTGAAGCATCAGAACAGTTCGGCTGGAACATCAATTACGGTGCAACAGCGTTGTTATGGCGTGAAGGTTGTATCATCCGTAGCCGTTTCTTAGGCAACATCCGCGATGCGTACGAAGCGAACCCAGATTTAATCTTCTTAGGTTCAGACAGCTACTTCAAAGGTATTTTAGAAAATGCGTTAAGTGACTGGCGTAAAGTGGTGGCGAAATCGATTGAAGTGGGCATTCCAATGCCGTGTATGGCATCGGCGATTACTTTCTTAGATGGCTATACCTCAGCTCGTTTACCGGCAAACTTATTACAAGCTCAACGTGACTACTTCGGTGCACACACTTATGAACGCTCGGACAAACCACGTGGTGAATTCTTCCACACCAACTGGACGGGGCGTGGTGGTAATACAGCATCGACGACTTATGATGTTTAAAAATAGCGGACGGGGATAACCCCCATTCTCATAGAATTCTAATAATAAACTGCGAATATTGGCAAAAAACTGCTATACTCTCGCAGTTTTTTAACCCAACCAATGAGGACATTTCAATGGCTGATTTTAATCAAATTTTAACTCCAGGTGATGTAGATGCTGGTATTATCAACGTAGTAAACGAAATCCCTGAAGGTAGCTGCCACAAAATCGAATGGAACCGTAAAGTTGCCGCATTCCAATTAGATCGTGTAGAGCCAGCAATCTTTGCAAAACCAACTAACTATGGCTTTATTCCGCAAACTTTAGACGAAGATGGTGATGAGTTAGATGTGTTATTGATCACTCGTCAACCATTAGCGACAGGTGTATTCCTTGAAGCGAAAGTAATTGGTGTGATGAAATTCGTCGATGATGGCGAAGTAGACGATAAAATCGTTTGTGTACCAGCAGATGACCGCGACACAGGTAATGCATACAATACATTAGCAGATTTACCTGCGAATTTAATTAAACAAATCGAATTCCATTTCAACAACTACAAAGCATTGAAAAAACCAGGTTCTACTAAAGTCACTCACTGGGGCGATGTGGAAGAAGCAAAAGAAGTAATCCGTGAATCAATCAAACGTTGGAACGAACGTTAATCTTGCATTTCTAGGATTAAAATGAAAACAAGCGGTCAAATTTGACCGCTTGTTTGCTAAGGGAGTTTTTTCTTCTCAGCCAAAAAACAGCACCTCATTGTTTCCCAAGTCTGACCATTCCTCCGAGTTCTTGAGTATTATTTCCATAAAATTTCTATTCTACTTGTCCTGTTTCAATTAAAACAGAAGCGTTTGCTGAACCTGTGAAACTATTACCTGAGATGCGAGAAGTTAGCTCTGTCCCATCTATATTCAATTTGTGTGGGTTGTAACTTTTGTCTACTATGCTGTAAAAAACTATTGCTTCTGTGCTCCAAATGCTGCACTAAAGCTATCGTCATGAGATTCTGCTATACCACCTAATTCTTTAGCGTTTTCACCAAAGAATTTACCTTGTACTTCAACTTTTGTATCTGATTTAAAAGCATCTGAAGTAGCTGTACCTGTAAATGTATTATTCTGAATATTAGCATCAATATGAACAGGTTTAATGTTTTTGATGGTTAAAGTGCCCTTTAATTTTTTCTCATCAAAATCAACATCAAATTTTGATATACCTGAGTTATATCCTGTCTTCTTATTATATTCTCCAATATTGCCGATTACTTCACCTGAATAAGATGCTTTTCCTAATGGCATACTTTGAGTTGGTTTGCCGTTATAGAATATATAGGCTGGTATAGATTCATTGGGGGAATCAATGATGCCGAAGCGGGTAGAGGAATATTTTTCACAACAGATGATAATGTCTCTATTTGATTGAGAATAAATTGTCCAAGGAGAATTAATATCTTCACTTGGTTCTAACATAATATCAATGTTTTCATCATCAATATTGATCTTATTTATATCTATATTAGTAAGAGGATGAATTTTTTCCTTATCTCTTCGATTAATGAGAGTATACCCCCCTGTATGATTATGTGGGTTTGATTGCATATGTTTCTTAGTATTTGGCTGAGTAGCTGGGGCTATGCTATTAGTATGTGGGTTTGGTTGAGCGTTATTGGGTTGGACTGAATGTTTTGGTTGAAGAATTTTAGAGGATTGATTTGAGGTCTGTTGAGGAGTAGCATGGTGATTTGTGCTACTGTTACTACCACCGCTTCCACAAGCGGTTAAAATTAATACGGATAATGTGGTTAAATTGAATTTAGCTGAATTGTGTAGAGAGAATATCATATATTTCCTATTCTTCATGAATGTAATTTTTAACATTATAACAAGATTGGTTTAGGAAAGATAGTAACAGGCTTATTGGTATAAACCGAGAAATATAGAGGTAAGTCAAATTATGAAGAAAAATAATCAAGAACAATCCGATAATGAAATTCGCCTTGATAAATGGCTTTGGGCAGCACGTTTTTACAAAACGCGTTCGATTGCCAAAGCAATGATTGAGGGCGGAAAAGTGCATTACAACGGGCAGAGAGCCAAAGTTAGCAAAGCGGTGGAAATTGGGGCAACGATCAAGCTGCGCCAAGGCAATGAAGAAAAAGAAGTAGAAGTATTGGCATTAAGCGATCAACGTCGTGGTGCACCAGAGGCACAATTACTTTATCAAGAGACAGAAAAAAGTGTAAAACAGCGTGAAGCGATTGTGTTTGCTCGTAAGGCAAATGCCCTTTCGATGCCACATCCAGATCGCCGCCCAAATAAGAAAGAGCGCCGAGAGTTAGCCAAATTTAAAGAGCACATCTTGTAATTTGTAAAAGTATCTCCATATTGTGTGCAACATTCATTCCCCCTTATTTAAGGGGCTTTTTTTATTTTAAGGAACATTATGTATAAACAAGACAACGACAAACTCTATCGCTACTTATTCCAAAACCGTGCAGTGCGTGGCGAATGGGTACGCTTAAATGATACTTTTACCGAAACATTAAATACCCATCACTACCCAATCGCAGTGCAAAATTTATTGGGCGAAATGTTGGTCGCAACCAGCCTTTTAACCGCAACAATGAAATTTGAAGGCACCATTACCGTGCAAATTCAGGGCGATGGTCCGTTAAAATTAGCGGTCGTAAATGGCAATGAGCAGCAGCAATTACGTGCATTAGCTCGTGTAGAAGGTGAAGTGGCAGAAACAGCCACTTTACACGAAATGATCGGCAATGGCGTGTTGGTGATTTCTATCATTCCAACCGATGGCGAACGCTATCAAGGCGTGATCGGCTTAGATAAACCGACAATTCGTGAATGTTTAGAAGATTATTTCATGCGTTCCGAGCAGTTGCAAACGCATTTAGTGATTCGCACTGGCGAATATGAAGGCAAAGCGGTGGCTGGCGGAATGTTGCTCCAAATTATGCCAGACGGCACAGGAACGCCTGAAGATTTTGAGCATTTAGCCACTTTAACTGAAACCGTGAAAGATGAAGAGCTATTCGGCTTAACCGCAGAAGAGTTGCTTTATCGCCTATACCACGAAGAGCACGTGCAAGTTTATGAACCGCAGAATACCGAGTTCAAATGTGGTTGCTCACGCGAACGTTCTGGCAATGCGATTTTATTATTGCCAACGGAAGAAATTGAAGAAATGTTAGCCGAAAAGAATGGCGTGATTGATATGCAATGCGAATGTTGTGGCACGCAATATTTCTTCGATAAAAAAGCGATTGAAGAGTTTAAAGCGGAAGCGGATAAATTAAACCAATTAGGGCTATAAAACAAAAATAGGGCGGATCATTTCCGCCCTATTTTTTTATTTCTTTTTATTCAATAATCAAATTTTATTCACTTTTTCAACAAAAATGTGAAGAGCCTCACATTTTCTATAAACTCTTCAGCGATTCGATTTACTTTTAATATTCAAATAACTAGAATTATCAGTTGCCAATAAGGCAGAATTTAATTTTTTTATTCTAGGATAACGTTATGTTGTGGTTTTTCTTTTGCGTAGCCATTTTGGTGCTTGGCTACTTCATTTACGGGAAAATTATCGAAAAAATCTTCGTAATTAACCCGAAACGCCAGACGCCTGCTCATCAAATGAACGATGGTGTGGATTATATGCCAATGTCAAAAACGAAAATTTGGCTTATTCAATTATTAAATATTGCGGGAACAGGTCCAATTTTCGGTCCTATTCTTGGTGCGTTATATGGACCTGTTGCGATGCTTTGGATCGTACTTGGCTGTATCTTCGCAGGTGCGGTGCACGACTACTTCTGTGGTATGTTAAGTATCCGACATGGCGGTGCAACAATGCCATATTTGGCGGGTAAATTCTTAGGTCGTCCTGTTAAAGTATTTATCAACGCATTAGCCCTTATCCTTCTTTTATTAGTTGGAGTGGTATTCGTAGCAAGCCCGGCACAATTGATGGGTACAATTACCATGGATGTACTTGGTGCTTCACAAGGTGCATTACAATTGGGTGATGCAGAGGCCATTCACCAAGCTGTTGAAGCGGGCGGGATTAAAGTTTGGGGCATGGATAAAGCGACAGTTATTTCACTTTGGACATTTATTATCTTTGCTTACTATATTCTCGCAACATTACTTCCAATTGATAAAATCATTGGTCGTATCTATCCATTATTCGGTGCGTTATTGCTATTTATGTCTGTAGGAATGGTCTATGGGCTAGTTTCTGCTCATTTTAGTGCAACTGATCCAATTGAATTTTTCCGTACTATTAATGCAGATGGTCAAGGCTTAACTTGGGCGAAATTTACTCAAAATTTCCAAGTGAAAGGTGATGTGCCAATATGGCCACTTTTATTCTTAACCATTTCTTGTGGTGCGTTATCTGGTTTCCACGCAACTCAAACGCCATTAATGGCACGCTGTGCAGAAAATGAAAGTGAAGGTCGCTTTATTTTCTACGGTGCTATGATCGCCGAAGGTGTAATTGCATTAGTATGGTGTATGGTGGGGCTAGCATTTTATGAAAATCCACAAGCATTACAAGATGCCATTTCTGCAGGTTCGCCATCTAAAGTGGTATACGATAGTTCAATACATTTCTTAGGCTTTATTGGTGGTATATTTGCAGTATTAGGTGTTGTAGTGTTACCTATTACCTCTGGTGACACGGCATTCCGTGCAGCACGCTTACAATTAGCAGAGATTTTCGGAATTGATCAACGTTCATTAGTAAAACGTTTATATATTGCAGTTCCATTGTTCGTATTAGGTTACTTTGTATCCACAGTTGATTTCAGCATATTATGGCGTTACTTCACTTGGGCAAACCAAATGACAGCAATGGTCATGTTATGGACCGCAGCCGCATACTTATATCGTTATCATAAATTCCATTGGGTGGCTTCAATTCCAGCGTGGTTTATCACAACCGTATGTGCAACTTATTTGTTCTATAATAAAATCGGTTTTGGCTTAGATTACCAACTTTCTGTATATCTTGGCTTCGCAACAACTATTGTTTGTATCATATTGTTCTTCACAATGCTTAAACCATTAGGTGAGCGTGATGAAGATGCATATACAGTAGCAGAAACTAAATAGCTAAAATAGAGAAGGGAGTAATTAGCCTCCCTTCAAAAGTTAATTCAAGGACTAAGCTCTATAATTTATGGGATTAGTCCTTTTGGGGTTGATTATTTTCTGTTCCTGATAAAGATATTATCTAATCACACCACACGCCATGCGTGCACCGCCACCGCCAAGAGTTGCAGGGTGATCGGAATGGTTATCGCCGCCTGCGTGAATCATAATCGCGTGATTTTTCACTTCATCTAATTTTTTCAAGCGTGGGGCAAGCACAGGTTGTGTTGCTGTGCCATCGTGTAACACGGTTAAGGCTGGAAGGTCGCCTAAGTGTGCATCGTCAGACCACGGGAAGCCGTGACCTTTCGCTTTGGTTGGGTTCCAGTGACCGCCCGCCGCTAAACCAGCAGTAAGTTTTCCGTCTTTCTCTTTTGGCTCACAGCTTGGATTTTCGTGAATATGGAAGCCGTGTAAACCTTCTGCTAAACCAGTTAGATTTGGAGTAAACACTAAGCCGTAAGCAGACTCAGTAATTTCAACCGTACCTACATCTTTGTTGCCGTGTTGTACATCCAATTGTTGCACTTTCACTACTAATTTTGCAGGCTCATTTGCATTTGCCACAGAAGTTGCAAATAATCCGCCTAAAATGACCGCTAATACTGTTTTGATTTTCATCTTAATTTCCTCTTTAAAAGCACCGTTATCGGTGGTTATATTCTAACCACTTTCGTTTTATTTTATCTAGAATAAAGTAATCGGCAAAAACATTGTATTTTTACGTTGCATTTTCATCAAAAATCTTGTATTTATGCAAGCTATCACTCAAAACAACATTTATTTAATTATTCAGGAGCAACACAATGCAAAATGTCGGTTTTATTGGTTGGCGTGGAATGGTAGGGTCTGTATTAATGGATCGTATGATTCAAGAAAATGACTTTGCAAACATCAACTCTGTTTTCTTCACTACTTCACAAGCGGGTCAAAAAGCCCCTGTTTTTGCAGGTAAAGAAGCGGGCGAGTTAAAAAACGCATTCGATATTGAAGAGTTAGCAAAATTAGACATTATTGTCACCTGTCAAGGTGGTGATTATACCAACGAAGTTTATCCAAAATTACGTGCAGCGGGTTGGAATGGCTACTGGATTGATGCCGCATCTGCCCTTCGTATGGAAAAAGATGCCATCATCGTATTAGACCCCGTGAACCAACACGTTATTTCTGAAGGCTTGAAAAACGGCGTGAAAACCTTTGTGGGTGGTAACTGCACAGTGAGCTTGATGTTAATGGCAATCGGTGGTTTATTCGAAAAAGATTTAGTGGAATGGATCTCTGTTGCAACCTACCAAGCGGCTTCTGGTGCGGGTGCGAAAAATATGCGTGAATTACTTTCACAAATGGGCTTATTGCGTGATGCCGTGAAAGATGAATTAGCAAATCCAGCTTCTTCAATTTTAGATATTGAACGTAAAGTGACTGCAGAAATGCGTTCAGACAGCTTCCCGACTGACAACTTTGGAGCAGCATTAGGTGGTAGCTTAATTCCTTGGATCGACAAATTATTACCAGAAAGTGGACAAACCAAAGAAGAGTGGAAAGGTTATGCAGAAACCAACAAAATTTTAGGTTTAAGCGACAACCCAATTCCTGTTGATGGCTTATGCGTGCGTATCGGTGCATTACGTTGCCACAGCCAAGCGTTCACAATCAAGCTAAAAAAAGATTTACCATTAGCGGAAATTGAGCAAATCATTGCTTCACACAACGAATGGGTAAAAGTAATACCAAATGACAAAGAAACAACATTACGCGAATTAACCCCTGCGAAAGTAACAGGTACATTAAGCGTGCCTGTAGGTCGTCTACGCAAATTGGCAATGGGTCCTGAATACTTAGCTGCTTTCACTGTAGGCGACCAATTATTATGGGGTGCAGCAGAGCCTGTACGTCGTATTTTGGTTCAATTAATTAAATAATTTCTCCTCGCAACAAGCGGTAGATTTTGATGAGCAGTTTGCAAACACTCAACAAAATTCTACCGCTTTTATTATTCAACTCATCTTATGAAAAAACCAACATCCCCCATCAAAATTGTCTTTTTCGACATCGACTACACCCTTTACATCAAAGACGAAGCTCGTATTCCTACCTCAATTACGGAGCAGGTACTTCCACGCCTCAAAGCAAAGGGTATTATTCCTGCTATTGCTACTGGGCGAAATTACGAGGGATTCCCTGAAGCACTTAAGCCTTTGATGAACGAAAATGGCTTTGAGCTTTTTGTGACTATTAACGGGCAAGATAATCTTTACCAAGGCAAGCAGATTTCAGATTACCGCTTAAGTGTGCAACGTATTCAACAAGCGGTCGAAAAACTGGAAAAATTGGGTATTGCTTATGCTTTTGTTAGCCGTAAGGCAATTGCTGTGTCGGAAAACAGCGAGATAGTTTGGAATGCTACTTCTCCGATTACTAAAGATTACATCGTTGATCCGAAGTTTTATCTTAAAGATACCACCGTGCAAATGCTGGCGTATTATTCCGAAGGGCGAACACAAGAAGTGATAGATGCAGGCGTATTGGGCTCAGATTTAAAAGCAGTGCGCTGGAATGAAAATGCGGTAGATATTTTACTTAAAGATAACTCCAAGGCTCGTGGTATTCAAGATGTGATCAACTATTTCGGCTTTAATATTGAGAATGCAATGGCATTTGGTGATGGCTTAAATGATATGGAAATGTTGGATACTGTTGGTTTTGGCGTAGCAATGGGCAATGCCGAGCCAGAACTCAAATCATTGGCGGATTTTGTCACCAAAGATATTCATGAAGACGGGATTTTGTATGCGTTGGAGGAATTAGGGGTGATTTAAAGCCCATAAAAACGCAAGCTGTTTTCGAGTACTTGTGTTTTTACTTTTTCTACCGTCAATCTTTTCAATTCTGCCAATTTTTCTACCACAGCACCAAGCTGGGTAGAAATTGCTTTGCCTTCTAATCCTTCGTGTTGCCACGGGCTGTCTGTTTCCACTAGTAACCGATCAAGTGGTAATATTTTTGCTACTTGTTGCGTTTTGGGATTCCATAAAATATCGGGCGTAAGGCTTGCGACATAAGGTGTTTGTAAAAATTGTGCTAACGAAGCTTCATCGGTTTTAAACCAGTGAAAATGAGCTTTGATAATCTGATACTTCTTAAGTAGTGCCAAAGTAGGTAACACGTCATTGTGCACAATATGCAAATTAAGTGGTAAATTTGACTGCTTAGCGAAGGAAACAAAGTGTTCAAGTAACGAGAAATAAGGGGCGTAATCCAAATTTGGATTTTCTCGCTTCAGATAATGCGGTAAGCCAACTTCACCTATAGCGGTCAGATTTTGCTGGTATTTTGCAAGCCAGCTAAACAGTTCATCTTGCTCACTTGCAGTTGGTAGCGCTTGCTCTGGATGGAAACCTGAAGCGATATGGATTTTATGCGGGCATTGTTTTTGTAATGCGAGTAAAGTTTGGCTACTCTTCAGGTTTATCGCTACCGCAAGTACGCCCGTAATGTGAGGATCTGCTAGCGTGTTTTGTTGTAGCTCGGTGGAAAGTTGATCGAAATGGATATGGGTGTCAAAAAGCATATTTTCTTTAGTTTATAGGTGGTTTAATCTTGCATGTACTTCGTATTCATTTATGTCAAATTTTCCCTCTTTGCTAAAGAAGGGCATTTTCTTTCATAAATTAACGAATCTATTGTGCCATCTTCTCCGCAATTGTTAAAAAACCATCTGCAGTGCGGAAAATTTCATCGAAACCTTGAGCTTCTAAAATTTTATCTGATACCTCGCGAAACGCTCCTTCTCCGCCTGATTTAGTAAGTACCCAGTCTGCTTTTTCCTTCACATAATCGTGGGCGTTTTTAGTGGCAATTGCCAAGCCACACACTTCAAATGCAGGCAGATCAAGCGTATCATCGCCGATAAAAGCGGTTTGTTCTGGTGTTACCCCCACTTGTTGCATAATATCGAAACAGGCTGAGCGTTTTTCCATTTTACCTAAATGTACGAATTGAATTTTTAGTACCTCAAGCCGTTTTCGGAGTAACGGATGATCGCCACCCGAAATCACAGCTACTTGAATACCACAACTTTGCAACATTTTTACACCTAAGCCATCGTGTACATGAAAGCGTTTCATTACTTCGCCCTCAGCAGTATAGTACAACCCACCATCAGTTAAGACACCGTCTACGTCGGTAATGACTAATTTGATATTGGTTAAATCCATCTTATTACCCTTTTATGATATGATTTCTGTATTATAGCCCTCGTTAACGTAAAAGAGAGAATTATTATGTCGATTTCTGAAAATTTATCTCGTATTCAACAACAAATTGAGCAAATTTCTGCCGAGTACCAACGCGAAAATGTACGTTTATTAGCTGTTTCTAAAACTAAACCTGTGCAAGCAATTGAAGAAGCCATTAGAGCAGATCAATGTGCTTTTGGTGAAAATTACGTGCAGGAGGGGGTTGAAAAAATCGCCTATTTTTCAGGCAATAAATCGTTGGAATGGCATTTTATCGGACCGTTACAATCGAATAAAAGCCGTCTGGTGGCTGAGCATTTTGACTGGATTCAAACCGTGGATCGTTTCAAAATTGCCGAGCGTTTGAATGACCAACGTCCTGAGCATTTGCCTCCACTCAATGTGCTTATTCAGATTAATATCAGTGATGAAAGCTCAAAATCAGGAATTCAGCCTGAAGAAATGTTTTCACTTGCAGAAAAAATCAGTCAATTTCCACGTTTGAAATTACGTGGCTTGATGGCAATTCCCAAGCCAGAAAGTGAACCTGAACAACAGAAGATATCATTGCGTAAAATGAAAGATTTATTCAACCGCTTGCAACAACGGTTTGAGAGCGTTGATACGCTTTCAATGGGAATGTCAGATGATATGGCAAGTGCAATTGAGTGTGGCTCAACGATGGTACGCATCGGCACGGCAATTTTTGGGGAGAGGGATTATTCTCAAAAAGTATAAAATATATCGTTTTAGTTTGAAAGAGTGAATTAAAGATGGTTTTTACATATTGAAAGCGCTATGTCGATAGTTTAAATATTGCTAATAATAATTCTTTATTAAATAAAGTTGAGTAGCATGCCTAAAAGTTCAATCTTTTTAGATAAATTTATTATCACTACTTCGGAGCAATTATTTACAGGGAAAAAATGTTAATAATGCTTCAAGTGAGGCTTGTATTGAGAATACGAGTTCAACAAAAGGGCAGTCTATGTACGCCATTTTTGTGGCTGGTTTTTTTTACATCCCAGCCCATTCATTAATTTTTCAAATTAAATACAGCCTGACGGAAATAGCTTTATTGTCTGCTCAAAGCAACTTAGCAAGTTGGCACAAAGAAAGTAACATTTACAGACTTTGGTGGTTTATATTACTCATCAAGTCGAATTAGAAAAATTTGCGACTCAAGAGATAGATTTAACCGCTTACAAAGGGTAAGATGTAATTACTTACAACAAGGAAAAACAGAGAGGTAACGATGTTTGTTGAAATTTACGGGCGTTTAACTTGCCCATATTGCATTCGTGCGAAAGCATTAGCGGAAAAAATGAAATCAGAATTATCTGATTTTGATTTTAAATTTGTAAATATGCCTGAAGAAGGTATTACTAAAGAAGATTTAGTGCCACGTGTCGGTAAGCCAGTTGAAACCGTACCACAAATTTTCTTAGATAACGTTCATGTTGGTGGTTGCACCGATTTCCAAGCGTTAGTGAAAGAGAAGTTTGGGATTGAGGTCTAGTTAAACTAAAATAAAAAGTCTAGCATTTGCTAGACTTTTTGCTTTCTATCTTAATAAGAAATTAAAGTTTTGCTAAAAGCATTGCTTCTAATTTTTCTTGGTCGATCGCGAATTTACGGATACCTTCTGCTAATTTTTCTACAGCCATTGGATCTTGGTTATGTTCCCAATAGAATTCAGCTTCGGTCATTGGTATAGGGCGAGATTGTACTTCACCGTTAAAGCTTAATTTACGTACTAATGGTTCGTTGTTTTCTTGTAATGCTTTCAATAGGGCTGGTGCGATAGTTAAGCGGTCGCAACCTGCTAATTCGGTAATTTCACCTGCATTACGGAAACTTGCACCCATTACGACGGTTTTATAGCCGTATTGTTTGTAGTAGTTATAGATTGAGGTTACAGACACTACACCTGGATCTTCCGCTGGCGCATATTCTTTTTGATCTGAGTTTGCTTTGTACCAGTCGAGAATACGTCCAACGAATGGGGAGATGAGGTATACGCCAGCTTCAGCACACGCACGAGCTTGAGCTTGTGAGAATAAAAGGGTGAGGTTACAGTTGATTCCCTCTTTTTCTAATTGTTCCGCCGCTTTGATACCTTGCCACGTTGAAGCGATTTTAATTAAGATGCGATCATTTGAAATGCCTGCCTCGTTATAAAGAGCAATCAATTTACGTGCTTTAGCGATGGTTTTTTCTGTGTCGTATGAAAAACGAGCGTCTACTTCAGTTGAGATGCGTCCTGGAACGATTTTTAAAATTTCTAAACCGATGTTTACGGCTAATTTGTCTTCTGCATCAACTAATTGTTGTGCTTTATCATTACTTTTTGCTTTTGCATAATCAACAGCTTCGTCGATTAATGGTGCATATTGTGGTAATGAAGAAGCACTTAAAATTAAAGAGGGGTTGGTTGTGGCATCTTGTGGTTGGTATTGTTTGATTGCGTCGATGTCACCTGTGTCAGCAACCACTACAGTCATTTCTCTTAAAGCGTCTAATTGGCTCATAATGTTTTCCTATCGTGTTATCAATGAATTGTTGAAAATGTGCCTATATAATAGCCGATTTTTTCTCACATTTATGTGAGATAGATCACACTTTTCTGAATGTAATCAAAAGTAATCCTAAATTCAATCAAAAACTGTCAAATGATTGTTTTAATAGTATAAAGCATTAGATAAGAATATAGCGCGCTGTTAAATTAAACAAGATTTGAGATAAAAACACGCTTTATGCTTTAAATGTAAACAA
>OBXT01000027.1_pt1 | contig 38240 bp, 37 predicted proteins | sample 1476621 | NCBI WGS metagenome assembly OBXT01 (sample SAMEA2580169, study PRJEB22360) | human gut metagenome | biome: human gut; feature: human-associated habitat; material: faeces | place: Denmark | collected 2008/2010
TTATCAAGAGAACACATTTAATACAATTTGAATAAAACGTTAGCTAAAAATGTCGATTAACTGCTCTTGCAATCCACTTTGGCGCTGCACTTTTGCTTTTATACTTGTCATCCACGTTTTTTCCTCGCCAAATAACGTAAATTTTTCTTTCGCACGCGTAATTGCCGTATACACCAATTCTTTCGTTAATACTAGTGAACTAGCCAATGGCATTACAAATAAAGAATGTTCAAATTCTGAACCTTGTGATTTATGAACCGTCATTACATAAGCAGGTTCATACGCTGGAACTCGACTAATCGACAAACTCAAATAATCACCATTTACTTTCGTATCAAAATAAACCCGTAATGCACCAGTTTCATCTGGCAGAATAAGACCAATATCACCACTATATATATGATGTTGGGGTGCATTTTCGGTAATCAAAATCGGCTTTCCTACATAACTGTCTCGTGAATGCCCAAATTTTACTAACTTCGCTTTTTGCAATGCCTCCGCAACCAATTGATTTAATCGATTTACTCCTAGCTCGCTCACACGCAACGCTGCCAAAAATCGGACTTTTTGAAACGCCTTGAATATCTCTTCGATAGAAACAGATTCAGGCTGGCGTTCTCTTGCCTTTGCTTTTTGCAAATAATCGCGATATAACTCCACCGCTTTTTGTACCACCAAATCCGTACAATGTTGTACCCACTGACTTTTCTCAGCAAATTCAGTAACCGCTGGATATGCTACATATTCCAACTCCTCACGCTGACTATTTGCAATAGTTTGCCAAGATTTTACCGCTTGTTGTGCATTCACTTCTTTTGCCAATAAACCAATGCCCGAATTTTCATCAAAACGAAAACTTTTACGTAAATGACAAAGCGAATCACGAATCGCTAAGCCGTCAGATTGAGCCGTTAATTGATACCCCGTCACTGAAGCCACATAATCGGTATGTGCTTGGCTGTAACCTTGCGTAATAAAATAGCCAAGTTGAGCCATAATCGCCCCAGCCTCGACCGAAGCAAGCTGATCTTTATCACCCAACATAATCAAGCGTGTACTTGGCTTGAGTGCACTCGTCAATTTTTCCATTAAAAATAAATCAATCATCGAAGCTTCATCAACTACTAAAAGATCCAAATGTAGTGGATTTTTCTGGTGATAGATAGGCTGATCACTTTGAGGACGCATTCCCAGCAAACGGTGAATTGTCGAAGCATTTATTTCCATCTTCTCTTTCATCGCTAGCGGTAAATCTAGCTCATCCAAGTTCGCAATAATTGACTCTTTTAAACGAGCAGCCGCTTTCCCTGTTGGAGCAACTAACGCAACATTCAGTAAGCCCTTATTTTCTACTTCTTGTTTTAATTGCAATGCTGCCAACAAGCGAGCTACCGTTCTGGTTTTCCCTGTACCTGGTCCGCCAGAAATCACGCAAAAACGTTTACACAGTGCCGTTGCAACTGCCACTTTTTGCCAATCAATTTCATCTGTTTGAGTAGCACCAAACAATCGTTCCAAAATCTCACGATCTTCTTCCACATTTGCATTTTCTGTCTCTGTTTCAACCGCTTGTTGCAGGTAACGAGCAATCTGATGTTCCGCTTGCCAATAGCGATAAAAATAGATTAACTCGCCTTGAAACAGCATTGGGGCAATTTGAGTTACATCGCGACTAAAAGCAATGTGATCAGCCAAAATTTCTTGCCATTCAAGCGGTAAACTTTGCTCAATCTTTTGCGAAATCGCTGCCAACCATATTGCCTGCTCTGGATTATACTCTCGCAAGCCAAACGGATTTTTTACCGCATTCGAACTTAATCGCACTGCACTATGCCCTTGCATCACATTAAACGAAACAAGAGCAGCTAAAAACACCGCCAAATTCTGTTGTAATGACGAGTAGTTGTAACCTTGCTGTTTACGATCAATCAATTTAGCAAATTGATAATTGATTTCTGAAATGATTTTTTGCTCTTTAAGAGTATAAAGAAGGGTTAGCATTGCGGTAATCCGTTGAAAATGAGTGGTTAAATTATCTAATTTTTGCAATCCCTTGTCCAGAAATGAAGTTCGAGCGTATAATGCTTTTATTTTTGAAGTGATAAAAACAAGATGAAACCAGCCATTGCAACCATCAATAGTGCGGCACTTCGCCACAACATTCAGCTCATAAAATCCTTCGCACCTAATCAAAAACTACTTGCTATGATCAAAGCCAATGCCTATGGGCAAGGTCTTCTTCCTGCAGCTCACATTCTAGCCGACCAAGTAGATGGCTTTGGTGTTGCACGGCTGCGTGAAGCACTTGAAATTCAAGAAACAGGCTACACCGGCAAAATTTTGTTAGTTGAAGGTTTTTTTGATCGTGAAGAGTTGCTTAAAACCCTTTCGCGCCGCTTTGATAGCGTGATTCACTGCTATGAACAGCTCGAATTGCTAGAGCAAGTCGCCAAAGAATGGGAAAAGGAGCAACAAAAAGGCTTTTGGAAACGCAAAACCAAGATCTATTTTCCGATCAATGTTTGGTTAAAAATCGATACAGGAATGCACCGCCTAGGTGTGCATCCTGAACAAGTAGATGAATTTTATCAACGCCTTAAAAAATGCCCGTTGGTTGAAAGCATCAGCTTTGTCAGCCATTTCAGCCGTGCCGATGAATTAGATTGCGGCTACACCGAAAAACAAATCTCTACCTTTGAACAAGCCACTCAATCTTACCCCGAACATGATCGCAGTATTTCCGCCTCTAGTGGTATTCTCTATTGGAAGCAAGCACATTACGAATGGGTACGCCCAGGCATTATTATGCATGGCATTTCCCCCCATTACGAACCCATCACTCATCTTGGTTTCCAACCCGTGATGACACTTTCCTCTTCTCTCATTGCCGTCCGTACGCACAAAGCGGGCGAACCTGTTGGCTATGGTGGCACTTGGGTTAGCCCGAAAGACACTAAACTTGGCGTTATCGCGATGGGCTATGGCGATGGCTACCCTCGTAATGCACCTGAAGGGACTCCTGTACTGATTAACGGTCGCAAAGTACCGATTGTCGGACGCGTTTCAATGGATATGCTTACGGTCGATCTTGGTGCTGATAGCCAAGATAAAGTAGGCGATGAAACGATATTCTGGGGCAAAGACTTGCTCATTGAAGAAATCGCTGAACACATAGGCGTAATTAGCTATGAGCTGATAACCAAACTTACCCCACGCGTGATTTTTGAATATCAATAACCAGATAACAAGCGGTGAAGTTTACAATTGAATTTGTAATTTACCGCTTACTCTGCATAAAACCTTCCACTTCCCTGCAAATACACATCAATCCTTTCTCCAATCCTAAGCTCTGGCATATAACCCATTTCAATCCAAATTTCATGGTGATTTATCGCAATTTGAACAGCGGTCGTTCTGCCTCTAAACTCAATGTTTTGCACGATGGCTTCAAAAGTCGAGACCGTACAAGCGGTACTATTTTGCGAAATATTGACCAAGCTGAATTGTTCTGGACGAAGCAAAATTTGACCGCTTGTCGCATCACTATGCGTAGGCTGAATAGGCACACATCCAAGCTGACATTGTACAATATTTTTATCAACCCTATGGGCAGGCAAGACAATGCTTTCGCCTATAAATTTTGCTGTTTCAAGATGATTAGGCGACCAATAAAGCGAGCAAGGTGTGTCGATTTGTAAAATTTTACCTTGCTGAATAATGGCGATTTTATCAGCGTAGCGTAAGGCTTCATCACGGTCGTGGGTAACAAAGATGGCGGAAGCACCACTTTGGCGAAGTGCTTGGAGCATCTCTTGGCGAATCTGTTGGCGGAGATGTTCATCCAAGGCACTAAACGGTTCATCCAGTAAAATTAATTCTGGGTTAGGAGCAAGTGCTCGAGCAAGAGCGACACGTTGTTGTTGTCCGCCAGAAAGTTGATGCGGGAAGCGTTCGGCTAATTCGCTGATACCCATGAGTTTCATCGCTTGTTCGATACGTGAGCGTTCTTCTATAGTCTTGCCCTTACCATTTCCCAAGCCATAAGCAATATTGCGATACACATTTAGATGTGGGAACAGTACGCCCTCTTGCACCACATAACCGAGATGGCGTTGTTGCGTTGGTAGATTGCAATTCTCGCCAAAAATTAACCGCTCTTTGAGCCAAATTTCTCCGTTGGTCGGCTGCTCAAAGCCAGCAATAGCACGCAACAGCGTGGTTTTTCCACAGCCAGAAGCACCGAGCAAAAAGAGCATTTCACCCCGTGCTAAGGTCAGAGAAATATCGTTCAACACTTGCTGTTCGCCAAAAAATTTATTTAGATTTTTGATGGTGAGTAATGTCTCTTTCATTCTATTTAAATGCATATTTTTTTAACAAAAACACAGGAATACCCGAAAAAAGTATCAACATCAACGCATAAGGCGTGGCAGCAGCATATTGGGCATCGCTGGTATATTCCCACACCGCGGTGGATAAGGTTTTAATATCATTCGGTGTAAGCAAAAGTGTGGCGGTCAGCTCTTTCATCAAATTTAAAAAGACCAATGCAAAGGCGGCGGCAATCCCTGGCAACATCGCAGGTAGAGTGAGCGTTCGGAAAATATAAAACGGACTCCGCCCTAGGCTTTGCCCGACTTTTTCGATATTATCGGAAAGTTGCTCCAAAGAAGCACGAAGCGTAGTTTGAGCCATCGGCAGATAGAGCATAAAATAAGCAACAATCACTACCAAGAAAGTTTGATAAATGGCATTGGCGTAGTTTATCGTAAAATAAACCAGCGATAATGCAATCACCAAGCCAGGTACAGCGTGAAGCAAGTAAGGTAAGCGGTCAATCCAGACGGTTAATTTACTACTATAACGAACGGCAGCCCAAACTAGCGGCAATGCACAAATCACGGTAAGCAGTGCACCCAAGCCTGAAATCGTCAACGAATGGCTGAAAGCTGCAAAAAATTCTGAGAAATCGACCGCTCTTTCGCGTGAATTTCCTACAATCAGCCAGTAGATCAGCATCACCACAGGAACACCGATACTCAACATAAAAATACAGGAAAAGAACGCAAAAGTGATACATTGTTTGCCGAATGAAAGCTTTTTAACGGGATAAGGTCGTGTAACGCCTTTACCGCTGTTGTACAGTGTTTGTTTACCACGAAAAAAGATTTCACCGAATACGATAATAGTACAAATTGCCATTAACACTGCAGAAAGCAAGGCTGCCGAGCTGTTATTAAACGACATTTCATACTCTTGGAAAATGGCGGTGGTAAAGGTTTGATAATTTAAAATTGACACTGCACCAAATTCGACCAACATATGTAAGGCAATCAGTAATATACTACTGCCAATAGCGGGTTTAAGTTGCGGGAAAATGGCATGCCAGAAGGTATAAGTTGGGCTTTTACCAAGAGAAAGACTGATTTCTTCTAACGAACGATCGAGTCTCTTTAAAGTCGCAGAAACAGGTAGATAAGCCAGCGGAAAAGAACTGAGCGTCATAATGCCAATCGTGCCCCAAAAGCCTTCCACCCGAAAGGTTAGGCTAATCCACGTAAAGCAACTGACAAAGGCTGGAATACAGAGAGGCAAGCTCATTGCTACTTCAAAAAAGGCTTTGCCGAAAAAACGGCAGCGTTCAAGTAAAAAAGCACAAAGCGTGCCAAGTGAAATAGCACCAATAGTGACACAAACCATTAAAAGCATTGTGTTGCTTAATAATTCAGCCATTCGAGGGCGAAACAATAGTTCAACACTTCGCGTTAATCCCACTTCTGTCGCTCGTAAAATGATATACAGAAACGGCAAACATAACGGAAGCCCGATTAAGATAATAAGTAAAATGAGCCAGAATGGCGGTCTGCGAGGCAAAGTTAAATCCTTTTAGGAATGTGAACCCTCAGTTCACGCACGCAAGCGGTTAGTTTTGGAGGAAAATTGTAAACGCGTGCGTGAATTTTTTCAAATCCACGCACACAGTATTTGGATTATTTCAATCCAGCTTCTTCAATTAATTTGGTCGCATGCTCTTTATCTTGAGCTGTCGTTGCAGATACCACTGGAGCTTCTAATTTAGCATAAGGTTCAAGATTAAATGGTGAAACCACATCGGTACGTAACGGATATTCTGCACGCACTTCCACTAACGCTTCTTGACCTTTTTTACTCGCTAAGAAATCAACGAATTTTTGTGCTTCAGCTTGATTTTTAGAGGCTTTCAATACTGCTGCACCTGAATAACTAACTAATGCACCTGGATCTTGGTGGCGAATAAAATAAAGGCGGCTTTTTAGGTTTTCAACACCTTTTTCTTTTGCTAGGTTATACCAATAATAGTTATTGATTAACGCAGCAGGTACTTCGCCATTTTCGACGGCTTGTAATGCCACGCTATTTTTAGCATAAAGTTTTCCGTTCTCTTTTAAACCTTTTAACCAATTAAGTGCAACTTTGTCCCCTTTCATTTTGCTTAAAGCGACAACTTGCTCTAAGAACGCACCTGAAGTTGGCACATAGCCGATTTTATCTTTCCATTTTGGGGTAGCATAATCAAGCACTGATTTTTCCATATCTTTTTCAGATAATTTAGTGTGATCGTAAACTACTACGCGAGAACGACCACTTAACGCAACCCAGTCTTTTTTCGGTGCAAGTGGTACACCTTTTTGTGCGGTTTGTTTAATGGTTTGTTCTGAAATTGGTGCTAAAAGCCCTGCTTCCGAAAGATCAGCAAAAGTCGCTGTTTGTTCAGTATAGAAAACATCAGCTGGTGTTTTATCACCTTCTTCTTTTAATTGACCTGCAAGTTGTGCACTTTTTCCGCTATTTAGCGTAACTTTAATGCCTGTTTCCTGTTCAAAGGCTTTTGCCACAGCAGCAGCGGCTTCTTTGTGCTGACCATTATAAACAGTGATATCAGCGAAGCTGCTGGCAGAAAAAGTGAGTGCAGCAAGTGCGGCAAGTTTGAAGTGTTTAAATTGCATAAGAGAAATCTCCTTTTTCGATTGATTATTTTTTGATGACTTGATCTGTCTTTATTATATTTCCAATGAAATTAAAATGCAAATAATTCTTAATTAATAATTAACACTTTATAACCACTCTCAAAACATTTCCCAAAAGCGACCGCTTTAGGCTATAATCTTGCAATCTCACTGTATAAAAAAACAAATATAGGCTAACTAATGGATTTTTCTTTATTACTTGATGGCTTGAATGATAAACAACGCGAAGCAGTCGCTGCACCTATTGGCAATTATTTGGTGTTAGCTGGGGCTGGTTCAGGTAAAACTCGTGTACTCACTCACCGTATTGCGTGGTTAATTGGTGTAGAAAATGTGCCTGAATCAAATATTTTAGCGGTAACTTTTACCAACAAAGCTGCCACCGAGATGCGTCATCGTATCGAAAGTACGCTTTTTCAAACAAGCAACCATTCCATGTTTGGTATGTGGGTAGGAACGTTCCACAGTATTGCCAACCGCCTGTTACGTTCTCACTATTTAGATGCTGACCTGCCACAAGATTTTCAGATTATGGACAGCGAAGACCAAGTCCGACTACTTAAACGTTTGCTGAAATTACACAATATTGATGAAAAACATTTTCCACCAAAACACGTAGCTTGGTATATCAATGCCCAAAAAGATAAGGGTAATCGAGCTAAAGATATTGAACATCACAATGATCTGAATGAGAAAAAATTAGTTGAAATTTATCAGCTTTACCAAGAAGCGTGCGACCGTGCAGGCTTATTGGATTTTGCGGAATTACTGATTCGCACCTATGAAATGTTGAAGAAAAAACCGCTAATTTTGCAACGCTATCAACAACGCTTCCAGCATATTTTGATCGATGAGTTCCAAGACACCAACAATATTCAATATGATCTGATTCGACTGCTTGCGGGTGATTCAGGCAGGGTAATGATTGTAGGCGATGATGACCAATCGATCTACGGCTGGCGTGGGGCGCAGGTCGAAAATATCCAGAAATTCCTGAAAGATTATCCAAAAGCAGAAACGATCCGCCTAGAACAAAATTACCGTTCTACAGGGCATATTTTGTCTGCAGCGAATGAGCTGATTGCCAACAATGATAACCGTTTGGGTAAAAATCTCTGGACAGCAAGTGGCAATGGTGATCCTGTTGAAATTTATTGTGCCTTTAATGAACTAGACGAAGCACGCTTTGTTGCAGCACAAATTCAGCAATGGAAAGAGGATGAGGGCAGCTATTCAGAATGTGCCGTGCTTTATCGCAGCAACAGCCAATCACGCGTGATTGAGGAAGCCTTAATTCAAGCCAATATTCCGTACCGCATTTATGGCGGTATGCGATTCTTCGAACGCCAAGAGATTAAAGATGCGTTGGCTTATCTGCGTTTAATTGCTAATCGCCAAGATGATGCTGCATTTGAACGCGTAGTCAATACCCCACCGCGTGGTATAGGTGATCGCACCTTGGACACTATCCGCCAAATTACTCGCACACGTTCCATCACTCTTTGGCAAGCGGTGCAAGTAGCGTTAAATGAAGAGCAACTTTCTGGCCGCTCCGCATCCGCTCTGCTTCGCTTTGTGGAACTGATTAACGCCATGGATGAAGAAACTTCAGAAATGGCACTTGCAGAACAAACCGATTTTGTGATTAAAAAATCTGGCCTGTATGAGATGTACAAGCAAGAAAAAGGCGAGAAAGGCGAAGTTCGCATCGAAAACTTAGAAGAGTTGGTGACTGCAACCAAACAATTTACTCCACCAGAAGAGGCTGAAGAACTCACACCACTAACCGCTTTTCTAACCCATGCATCATTAGAAGCAGGCGAAGCACAAGCCTCGCCACATCAAGAGTATGTGGAGCTGATGACACTTCACTCAGCAAAAGGATTGGAATTCCCCCGCGTATTTATGGTGGGCGTGGAAGAAGGCATTTTCCCAAGCGGAATGAGCTTTGACGAAGGACGATTGCAAGAAGAACGCCGCTTGGCATATGTAGGTATTACCCGAGCAAAACGCAAGCTAACCATTAGTTATGCTGAACTTCGTCGCCTTTACGGTAAGGAAGAACGCCATATTCCATCGCGTTTTATTACTGAATTGCCAGAAGAAAATATCCGAGAAATTCGCTTACGCGGCAATATTAACCGAGCGGCGAATTTTGGCTCCGTTGCAAAACATCCGACAAAAACGACCGCTTTCATTTTGGAAGATGATGTTTGGAAAATGGGGCAGAAGGTCTATCACGCTAAATTCGGGCAAGGCACGATTATCAATGTTGAAGGCTCAGGCGAAGCTACTCGCTTGCAAATTGCATTCCAAGGTAATGGCATTAAGTGGCTGATTGCGAAAATGGCGAAGTTGGAGAAGCTCTAGACGTTAAACACATATCATACGTAGGGAAGGGGTACCCCCTCCCTTTACCCAATGACTAAATCCAAATTGATATATGCAATTCTTCGATACACACACTCATCTTGACTACTTGGCAGAAGCACTTAATTTATCCATTCCACAGTTAGTCAAAAATGCAGGCAACGCAGGCGTGCAGAAAATGCTTATCGTGGCGGTTTTTGCAGAAAATTTTGAAAAAGTGACCGCTTGTGCTCATCAATCACCTGAGCATTTACGCTATGGTTTGGGGCTACATCCACTCTATATTCGCCAGCACGAACACGCTCATTTAGATTTGCTGGAAAGCCTATTAAACGAGCGAGATCCACTCTGCACTGCGATTGCAGAGATAGGGCTTGAAAAAGCAGTGGCAGATGTGGCAACGCCTGAGCTTTGGCAGAAACAATGCGAGTTTTTAGAGGCACAACTCGCTCTTGCCAAGCGGTTTAATTTACCCGTTAATTTGCATTCTCGCAAAACCCACGATGCATTATTTACCTTTTTGAAAAAAGCGAAATTAACCAATACGGGCGTAGTGCACGGCTTTGCAGGTAGTTACGACCAAGCCAAACGCTTTGTTGATCTTGGCTACAAAATTGGTGTTGGAGGTACGATTACCTATGATCGAGCCAACAAAACACGAGAAGCAATCAAAAAATTACCGCTTGAATCCCTTATTTTAGAAACTGACTCCCCCGATATGCCTGTTTTTGGCTTTCAAGGAGAACCAAACCGCCCTGAGCGAGTAGCAGAAACCTTCCGTTATTTGTGTAAGTTGAGAAACGAAGAACCAGGGTTGATCGCTCAAATGGCTTGGAAGAATAGTTTAAAATTATTCTCTCCTATTTAGCAAGAACGGCAGTTTCTCTGATGAGAAACTGCCGTTTTTTCTATCTAATTGTTAGCTAAAATTAACAATTATAACAATCCACCTTGTCCTAAAGCAGGATCAGTATCACGAGCTTTTAATGCATCTTCAACGGTTAAACCTAATGCTTTCGCAACGCCTTCACCGTATGCCGCATCACACCAGTGACAGTTACGAATGTGGCGATATTTGATGAAATCAGGTGCATCGCCCATTGCTGCTGCCGTGTTGTTGAATAATGCTTGTTTTTGTTCTGCATTCATTAAGTTAAATAATGCACGTGGTTGGCTGAAATAATCGTTATCATCGTTACGATAATCCCAGTGTGCTGCATCTCCGTTGATACGAAGTGGTGGTTCAGCAAAGTCTGGTTGTTGTTGCCATTGGCTGAAGCTGTTTGGCTCGTAGTGTGGCAAGCTACCGTAGTTACCATCTACACGACCTTGACCATCACGTTGGTTGCTATGAACTGGGCAACGTGGACGGTTTACTGGAATTTGACGGTAGTTCACACCTAAACGGTAACGTTGTGCATCCGCATAGTTAAATAAACGAGCTTGTAACATTCTGTCAGGACTTGCACCGATACCCGGAACCAAGTTACTTGGCGCAAATGCAGATTGTTCTACATCAGCAAAGAAGTTTTCTGGGTTACGGTTTAATTCAAACTCACCAACTTCAATTAATGGATAGTCTTTTTTCGGCCATACTTTAGTTAAGTCGAACGGATGATAAGGTACTTTTTCCGCATCTGCCTCTGGCATAATTTGTACAAATAATGTCCATTTAGGAAAATCACCACGTTCAATCGCTTCATATAAATCACGTTGATGGCTTTCACGGTCATTTGCAATAATTTCTGCTGCTTCAGCATCTGTTAAATTTTTAATGCCTTGTTGAGTACGGAAGTGGAATTTTACCCAAAAACGTTCGCCTGCCTCGTTCCAGAAACTATAAGTGTGAGAACCGAAACCGTGCATATGACGATAGCTTGCAGGAATACCACGATCACTCATTACAACAGTTACTTGGTGTAATGCTTCTGGTAATAATGTCCAGAAATCCCAGTTATTTGTTGCTGAACGCATATTAGTACGCGGATCGCGTTTTACTGCTTTATTTAAATCTGGGAATTTACGTGGATCACGTAAGAAGAATACTGGCGTATTGTTACCTACTAAATCCCAGTTACCTTCTTCAGTATAGAATTTTAATGCAAAACCACGAATATCACGCTCAGCATCTGCTGCACCACGTTCGCCCGCCACGGTAGTAAAACGTGCGAACATTTCAGTTTTTTTACCCACTTCACTGAAAATTTTTGCGCGAGTATATTTAGTAATATCGTGTGTTACAGTAAAAGTACCAAATGCACCAGAACCTTTTGCGTGCATACGACGCTCTGGGATTACTTCACGTACGAAATCAGCTAATTTTTCGTTAAGCCATAAATCTTGTGCAAGTAATGGACCACGTGGACCAGCTGTTAAGCTGTTTTGATTGTCTGCAACGGGCGCACCGTTACCCATTGTTAAGTTTGTCGCAGCTAAGTGTGCGAAAGGACATTTCTCTGACATAATAGGTTTCTCCATAACATAAAATTTTTCAAGTAAATCGATAGATAAAAACATTTAATTCTTTCTTATCTATTGAAAATACTAACACTTTATCAAAGAAATTTCAGATAGAAATTAACTATTCATTATATAGGAATTAAAAGGTTTTACTGACCAATAAGATTAGTAAATATTTTAGCAATATTTACTTTATCTCTCAAATATAATGACAATAGGCAGAGCTCCCCTGCCCATCGTATCTACAAAGAAATTAGATAAGCCCATTTCATTACGAAAGAACAACATAAAATTGCATTTATCTCTATGATTATTTATGGAAGAAAATCATCGTCCACGGCAATATATAAGCTTGAAGTACGGTGAGTAAACCTAAGAATGTGCAGAAAATCAAACTGTGTTTAATCGTAAAACGGAACAAGTCAGATTCTTTGCCTTCTAAGCCTACCGCTGCACACGCAATTGCGATAGATTGTGGTGAAATCATTTTACCCGTTACCCCACCAATCGCATTAGCAGCTACGGTTAATTCAGGGGCAATGTTTAACTGGGTTGCAGTGTTGGCTTGTAATGAACCAAACAAGGCATTCGCTGACGTATCTGATCCTGTTAAGAAGACACCCAACCAACCTAAGAATGGCGAGAAGAATGGAAAAGTTACGCTCGTTGCTGCTAACAAAATAGAGGTGCCAACTGCACCGAGCAAGTCGATTTTGAAAATCGCTGCATAAGGTGTCGGTTCGTTCACGATTGGAGCGGCTTTCAACACTAGATTGTGCAAGGCTGACCATTCAACTTGAATTGTCGCGAAAGAAAGAGCAGCTTTTACATCTTTTAATGTCCATACGCTTACACACACAGTTAAAATCGCAAACGGTGCCCATACACGAATAACTTGTCCTATAGTGTAGTCCGATGTAGCTTGACGGCTAGGCTGTTTTATTCCTTCAAAGGTGAAGATCTCTTTCGGTTGCCATTTTTTCAAAAATGCCGCTAACGCAATCAAGCTCACTAATGATGCCGTAATATCAGGCAATTCAGGACCGATAAAGTTTGTAGTAAGGAATAAGGTCAAGGCAAACGAACCACCTGCGACTAATGCCACTGGGAAGGTTTGTTTCAAGCCACGCCAACCATCGATCATCACCATTAACCAGAATGGTACGATAATCGCTAAAATCGGTAATTGACGACCTGCAATTTGCCTAATATGGAACGGATCCAGATTAGACACTTATCCTGCCACTAATACAGGAATACCCATTGCACCAAAGGCAACAGGTGCAGTATTTGCCACTAAACATAAGCCCGCCGCGTAAAGTGGTCTAAAACCTAAACCTACCAACAAGGCTGCAGTAATTGCTACTGGTGTACCAAAGCCTGCCGCCCCTTCAAGAAATGCTCCGAATGAGAAACCAACCAATAATAATTGCAAACGTTGGTCTTCCGTAATTGAAATCACAGAGGCACGGATAATGTCAAATTGCCCTATTTTAACCGTAAGTTTGTAGAGGAATACTGCAGTGATAATAATCCACGTAATCAGCCACAAGCCATAAGCAAAGCCGTAAACTGCTGAAGATACAGCCATAAAGATAGGCATACCAAAACCAATGATCGCCACTCCAAGTGTGATGAGCAACGTGATCAACCCAGCCACATAGCCTTTCATTTTCAGCACGGTAAGAGCAATAAAGAAGAACATAATAGGCAGCAACGCCATCGCAGCTGTCATATATAAACTACCGCCTATAGCAGTATAATTTTGTAGCCAAGTCGCCATAATATTTCCTTTAGTTTCAGTATTACTTTTATGATATTAAAGTTGTATTTGTTAAAAATCTGTGAAATAGATCACAAAATTGAAACAACAAGAAAATAATTGATGAAAAAAAGACAAAAAAAACCGCACAATTGTGCGGTTAAAAATAGAGATCTACGTAGTTAAAAACTAGATTTTTTTTACATTTACTGCAGATAAACCACGATCTGATTTTTGCACTTCGTATTGCACTTTTGCACCTTCTTCTAACGTGCGGTAACCGCCGTTGTTTTCGATTGCTGAGAAGTGTACAAAAATATCTTCACCGCCTTGTTCTGGTGCGATAAAGCCGAAACCTTTGGTTGCATTGAACCATTTTACTGTGCCGATTAATGCTGACATAGTGTTTTCCTTCTAAAAATAAATCAAAATTGCTAAAGAGAGATGATGGACAACTAAAACACTCTCATTTTTGAGAAGAAAAGCGATCACATTAAGTCGCAAAAGCGTGTCGATTAGACCATTTATTCACTAAGAAAGCAAATGTTATTTTTGAGATAGGAAAGAGCGTGGAAAATAATCTGAACTTTTCCGCTAAAATGATTGACCTATTTTACACGAAAAATTAGGTAAATCTATGGACGAAGCGGGTTAAATAAAATATAGTTAGCGTTTTAAATCTTATGCTATCTAACCCCTTATTTTCAGTTAAAAACGGAAGAAATTATGTCTGAACAAGAAGTACAAACAACAGTTGAAACCAGTGAAAAAGCTGCAAACACGAATAAAGTAAATCCACCTGTTAAAGAAATTATTGCCTATTTAGCAGAAAAATTCCCGCTTTGTTTTAGTGTAGAAGGTGAAGCAAAACCAATTAAAATCGGTTTATTTGAAGATTTGGCCGCAGTATTAGCTGACGATGAAACCGTAAGCAAAACACAGCTTCGTCAAGCATTACGCGGTTATACAATGAGTTGGCGCTATCTTGCAGCATGCAAACCAAATGCTGTGCGTGTAGGTTTACAAGGCGAAGAAGCGGGTATCGTTGATGAACAACAAGCTGAACACGCAGCACAAACTTTAGCACAATCTCGTGAAACGGTTGCAGCTCGTAAAGCAGAACAGCGTAAAGCACAACGTAAAGAGTTCTTCAAAAAACAGCGAGTTGAGCAAAATAAAACGGCTCATAAATTTACGCCAAAAACGAAGAAACCAGACACTAATGCACCAGCAGCATCAGCAGAAAGTTTAGCTGCATTAGCAACAAAATTTGGTCGATAATTTTCTTATTCTCCTCTCCCCTTGTGGGAGAGAAGTATTATTTAAATAGCATTTTTATAGCATATCAGGACAAGCATGAAACTCAATAAAGCAAGCCGTTTGATGGCGTTATTCACAATGGGACTTTTTGTGAATAGTAGCTTTGCGGTTGAACCTCAAATCAAAGAAAATGCGTTAGTGATTCCAAAACCTAACGATCAACACAGCATTTCAACCAAACGCGTTACCGCACGTTTAACACAATCACATTATGAAAAGTTTAAATTAGATGATGAATTTGCAAGCAAGATTTTTAATCGCTATATTGACTTTTTAGATCCTGCACACAATACTTTCTTGCAATCAGATGTTGAAGAAATGCGTGCAAAATATGGAACGAAGTTAGATGATCAGCTCTATGCAGGCGAATTAGGTGCTGCTTTTGATATGTATGATTTAATGACTAAACGTCGTTATGAACGCTATAAATATGCTCTCTCTTTATTGGATAAAGAACCTGATTTAAAAGCTAACGATCAAATTGAAGTTGAGCGTGATAAAGCACCATTCCCGAAAACAACGGCAGAAGCAGATAAACTTTGGGAAGAACGTGTCAAAAATGACATTATCAATCTCTATCTCAAAGAGAAAAAATGGCCTGAAATCAAGAAAACTTTGGTGAAACGCTATGATTTAGCGATCAAACGTCTCACTCAAATTAAGGCTGATGATATTTTACAAACTTATTTGAATGCATTTGCGCGTGAAATCGATCCGCATACTAGCTATTTATCGCCTCGTGCGGCTAAAGCATTCCAAGAGAGTATGAATCTTTCACTTGAGGGCATTGGAGCAACGCTTTCAATGGAAGATGACATCACCTCTATCCGTTCACTTGTCCCAGGTGCACCTGCTGCTCGTAGTAAAAAAATCTCAGTAGGCGATAAAATCGTGGGTGTGGGTCAAGGCGAGAAAGGAGAGATTGAAGATGTTATTGGCTGGCGATTAGATGATGTAGTTGATAAGATTAAAGGCAAAAAAGGCTCAATTGTTCGCTTAGAAATTGAGCCTGAGAAAGGAGGTAAAACTAAAATTATCTCTTTAACTCGCGATAAAGTGCGTATTGAAGACAGCGCAGCGAAACTAAGCGTGGATAAAGTTGATGGTAAAAATATTGCTGTGATTAAAATTCCTTCTTTCTATATTGGCTTAACCAGTGATGTGCGTAAATTATTGGCACAAATGAAAGAGAAAAAAGCAGACGCTCTCATCATTGATTTACGCGAAAATGGCGGTGGTTCTTTAACGGAAGTAATTGAATTATCTGGTTTATTTATTAAAGAAGGGCCTGTTGTGCAGGTGCGTGATGCTTTCAACCGCATTAAAGTACACGAAGATCCTGAGGCAGATAAATCGATCTATGATGGCAAGTTGATGGTGATGGTCAACCGCCATAGTGCTTCAGCTTCAGAAATTTTTGCGGCAGCGATGCAAGATTACAACCGTGCCATCATCGTAGGGCAGCAAACCTTCGGTAAAGGCACAGTACAACAAAGCCGTTCATTGAATTTTGTATATGATTTAGATAAAGATCCGCTAGGATATATTCAATATACCATTCAAAAATTCTACCGCATTAATGGTGGCAGTACACAGCTAAAAGGAGTGAATGCGGATATTAAATTCCCTGAGATCATCAATGCAGCAAAAACAGGCGAAAGCTTTGAAGATAATGCCTTGCCTTGGGATAAAATTCCTGCCGCAAGTTATCAAGAAGCTGGGCACGCTCGAGATGCTGTGGAAACTTTAACTCAAAAACACGAAGAACGTGTAGCAAAAAATCCAGAATTTATCGTGGTAAATGAAGACATTGCGATTCGTAAAGATCGTGATGAACGTAAATTTATGTCGTTGAATTTAGCTGAACGAAAAAAAGAGAATAAAACAGATGAAGATCGTCGTTTAAAAAACTTAAACGAACGCTTTAAACGTGAAGGTAAAAAACCGCTCAAAGATATTGATGCATTACCAAAAGATTACGAAGCACCCGATTTCTATTTAAAAGAAACTGAACAAATGATGGTCGATTGGTTAGAAATTGATAAAAAGGCGTAACTTCTTTATAATATGTAAATCTTACTAAGTCGCTTAGGTAAAGCCAATAAGCGGCTTAATTTTTAGGTTAGAGATTTTATAATGAAAAAATTTAAATTGTTTCCATTAGCAATAAGCCTTTCAGCAATTGCAATGGCAGAAATGCCAACGGTAGAGAAGGCAACTTTACCGATTCAACAAACGGCTCAACAGAACCCACAAATACAACAAGAGAAAATTTTACCACAATTGAGTTTTGAAACTCAGCAAGCACGAGCAGCTGCTTTGGTAAAAGATGTAAACTATACATTAGAACAGGAGAAAATTCACCAAGAGCAAGAACGTAAACTTGCTGAAGCGGAAACGAGAGTGAAGCAAGAAATAGGTAATAATACCTTATTATTAAGCTCTGCAACAGCTAAGGTTTATTTAGATAACGATTTCGCACCAATGTGGTCAGATGCGACAGCTACTCGCACTTTTTTAAAAGAGTATGCCCTCTTTGCTGTAAGTAGCGTCTCAAATAAAGCAGCAGGTATATTACAGCAAATTTTAGCCCAACCAGACGGATTTTTAGCCCGTGATATTTTACTTACCGATGCTTTTTTAGATTATCTCTACTACAACAAAAATGTCGCACGTAATGCAAATAACTGGCTCTACAACTTAGGTTCATACCGCACTTCAACACCCAGTGTGGAAAATATTTCAAGTTGGGTGAACGCCGTAAAAAATGGCAACGCAGTGCAATTTATGAATAATCTAGTGCCTCGTAACCATTTATATCAAGAAACAACTGAGCGTTTATTAGCCATGTCACCAAATGGGGTTACTGCAAGCGGTGAGAAAAAAGTATCAAAAGGCAAATCTGCAAAAAGCGGGGAAAAAACGCCCGTTTCAGACGCAACGACTTTCTATAAATTGGCACTGAATGCTCAACGTTTACGTATTATTCCAAGTTTTAATAACGGCATTTTCGTGAATATTCCAAGCTATCAACTCTACTATTTCATTGATGGCAAGCCCGTATTGCAATCAAAAGTAATTGTAGGTCGAGAAGATCGCCGTACACCTGTAATGTATAGCAAATTAAGTAATGTGGTAGTCAACCCACCTTGGAATGTTCCCCCAACGATTTTAAGCAAAGATATCATTCCTGCTTTGGCAAAAAATCCAGGTATTGCCGATGCACGCAACTACGAAATATTAGATGGCAGTGGTAACAAAGTAAATCCGTATAGCGTGAACTGGTCGAAATACCTTAACACAACAAATATTCCATATCGTATTCGTCAAAAAGCAGGAGATGACAGTGCATTAGGCCGTTATAAATTCAATATGCCAAGTTCAGATGCGATTTATCTACACGATACACCAAACCGAGGTTTATTCGGTAAAACGGAGCGTGCATTAAGTTCGGGCTGCGTGCGTGTGGCAAAAGCAGATGAATTAGCGACCGTATTATTACGTGAAGCGGGTTGGTCTGCCGATAAACAACAAAAAGTGCTAGACAGTAATAAAACAACATCTGCAAGAATTAACTCTGAAAACCCCGTGTATCTCTACTACGTCACCGCGTGGGTAGAAGGAGGGAAAGTGTTTACCTTGCCAGATATTTACAAGCTCGATCAAAACCAACCGAAGCCGAATCTTAACTGGCAAACAGTGAAAAATGTGATCTAATTCACAAAAATGAAAAATTCCGAGAAGAATTAACCGCTTCTCGGAACTTTTGTTTTTATAATAATCTCAAATTTAATAATTTGCAGTATTCTATAGCAGTTATACAAAATCATTGTTTATATAAATATCATCGTTCTTACCATAGGGGCGGGTTTCCCCCGTATATAACAATGTCAAGATACATAAAGGGTCGGGCTAAACCCCGTTCCTATATACAAAAATATCGTTACTACAATGTTTAATAAAATTAAGTTATCTTTTTGATTTCAGGCAATTTAATTTTATTCAACTCAATGAATGAGGTGATTTATGAATCCAATTAATCTTCAACGCCGCAAATGGCTTTCTCTAGGTGGCATTGTATTAGGAGCGAGCTTACTTCCACAACAAGTGCTAGCAAGCCTTTCTACGGTAACACCCCTTGTATTACGTTTTCGCAATATCAATACAGGCGATACCCACATGGCCAAGTTCAATGGCAATAATTTAGCCTCAAACGATCTAAAACAGCTCAACTATTTAATGCGTGATCGCCACACTGGTGAGATAAAACGCATTGATCCTAATCTTTTTGTGAAACTTAACCAACTCCAACAACGCCTTGGATTACGCAATGCAGAAGTTGTGGTAATTAGCGGCTATCGTTCCGCAAAAACCAACGCCAAATTACGTCTCGAACATCACGGTGTAGCAAGCAATAGTTTCCACATTAAAGGACAAGCTGTAGATATTCAAATCTCAGGCGTTCCTTTAGCCAAAGTAAAACAAGCGGCAGAAAGTTTAAGCAATGGTGGCGTGGGATATTATCCTCGCAGTAATTTTGTGCACGTCGATACAGGTCCTGTACGAACTTGGCGTGGGGTTTAATATTTTTACAAACAAGCGGTCATTTTCTATGTTCAATTTACAAATCATTCCCGTTAGCCCATTTCAGCAAAATTGCTCAATTATTTGGGACGACAACAAAAATGCAGCAATTATTGACGCAGGTGATAACGCAGAAAAAATCATCGAATTCGTTGAATCACAAGGTTTAAATGTTGAAAAATTATTGCTCACGCATGGGCATTTAGACCACATTATGGCGGTGGAAAAAGTTCGCGATCATTTTGGTGTAGAAGTTTACGGCTCACATAAAGCCGATCAACCACTCTTCGAACAACTTCCACAAATGTGTGAAATGTTTGGTATCCCACCTATAAAAGGCTTCTTACCTGATCATTGGCTTAACGAGGGCGATAAAATCAGCGTAGGCAGCTTGAATTTTGATGTTCGCCACCTACCAGGACACGCACCTGGTCATATTGGCTTTTTCGATTTTGAGAATAAAATCGCTTTTTCTGGCGATGTATTATTTAAAGATAGCATCGGACGAACCGACCTTTATATGGGTAACCTCGACCAACTGCTCGAAACCATCCACACCAAAATGTTTGATTTAGATGATGATTTCATTATCATTGCGGGACATGGATCGCACACCACTATTGGGCGTGAAAAAATACATAATCCGTTTTTGAAGTAATTTTTCTAAGACACATTTAATGAATTAAACAAGAAATCAGATCAGGATAATCAAAAATTGTCAGAACTTGAGGGTAGAACTTATACTTTTAAAGTTGTCTAGGGGATTGCTAGTATGGGCAGATACCTTGATCAAAATGCAGTTGCTGTGGGTTACTCTAAAGTAAGCGATAGCTATAAAGTCATCATTAAAGTTACAGGTACTGCTAATATACAGGGGGACTTTAACTTCTCAACCAGCGTTGGTTTCCAATGGAAATAATACTTTAGTGAAGTAATATGATAAAAATCTGCATTCTCTTAAGCGAATTTGACCGCTTGAGAGGATGCAGATTTTCTTTTTTATCGGGTTTTATCAAATAATTATTGAATAATTTTGCATATTTATGCAAAATAGAGCCAATTTTTGATAAATACAATTTCATTTTAGATTTAAGGAATAGAATATGGCACTTTGGGGTGGACGTTTTACACAGGAAGCAGACCAAAAATTCAAATTTTTCAATGATTCATTACGTTTTGACTACCGTTTAGCTCTGCAAGATATTGATGGTTCAATCGGTTGGGCGAAAGCAATTACTTCAGTAGGCGTATTAACCGAAGAAGAGCATCAACAATTAGTAGCAGCACTGAAAGAATTACGTGCAGAAATTGAGCCAAAAATTGAGATTATTTTAAAAGATGATGCCGAAGATATTCACAGCTGGGTGGAATCTAAACTGATTGAAAAAGTAGGTGATTTAGGAAAAAAATTGCACACAGGGCGTAGCCGTAACGACCAAGTCGCGGTTGATATGAAGATGTGGTGTAAAGCACAAGTAATTGTAATGCGAGAGCGTATCCGTAATCTTCAAGAAAAATTAGTGCTCACTGCAGAAGCTAGCCAACATGCAGTGATGCCAGGCTATACTCACCTTCAACGTGCTCAGCCAATCACTTTTGCTCACTGGTGTATGGCGTATTTTGAGATGTTAGAACGTGACTACAGCCGTTTAACCGATGCTTACAAACGTATGTACACTTGCCCTCTTGGTTCGGGGGCATTAGCTGGCACAGCCTATGCAGTGGATCGTGATGCATTGGCAAAAGATCTTGGTTTTAGTATTGGTACACGCAACAGTTTAGACTCCGTTTCAGACCGCGACCACGTTTTAGAATTGCTTTCAAGTGCTTCAATCAGTATGGTGCACCTTTCTCGTTTTGCGGAAGATTTAATCTTCTTCAACAGTGGTGAATCAGCATTCTTAGAACTTTCTGATCGCGTCACTTCTGGCTCTTCATTGATGCCGCAAAAGAAAAATCCCGATGCGTGTGAATTAATTCGTGGTAAATCAGGGCGTGTATTCGGCTCATTAACGGGCTTACTCACAACACTCAAAGGCTTACCGCTTGCATATAATAAAGATATGCAAGAAGACAAAGAAGGTATCTTCGATGCGATGGAAACTTGGCAGGCGTGTTTAGAAATCGCCGCACTTGTGCTTGAAGATATTAATGTGAATGTAGAACGCACACGCGAGGCAGCTCAACAAGGCTACTCAAATGCAACTGAATTGGCTGATTACTTAGTCGCTAAAGGCATTCCATTCCGTGAAGCACATCATATCGTAGGCGAAGCAGTGGTTTATGCCATCAGTAAACGCGAACCGTTAGAAGCCTTATCTGTAGCAGAATTTAAACAATTCCATTCGGTGATTGATGAAGATGTTTACCCAATTCTATCGCTTGAATCTTGCTTAGAAAAACGTTGTGCGAAAGGTGGGGTAAACCCTGAACGTGTGGCAGAAGCTATTCGTGTGGCGAAAGAGTGTTTGGAATCCTAAGACTTTAGTTTACTCATAATTTATGCTACTTTGAGCTATATGTTATAGATGGTGCAACTTGTTGCACCATTTTTGTATGTAATTATTATCAAACCCCAATTTTTTTGTTAAAATCGCCACTCTTTTGCACAAAAAGACGTATTCTTGCTTATGAAATATAAAAATCCTTATTCTGTTCTAGTTGTGATTTATGCTCAAAATACAGGCAGAGTGTTAATGTTACAACGCCAAGATGATCTGAATTTTTGGCAGTCAGTAACAGGCACTATTGAAGAGGGCGAACAACCTTTACGAACAGCGATGCGGGAAGTGAAGGAAGAAACAGGGATTGATATTAAAGAACAAAATTTGATCTTAGTGGATTGCCAATATTCGGTGAAATTTGAGATTTTCCCTCAGTTTCGTTACAAATATGCACCAGATACTACACATAATACTGAACATTGGTTTTTATTGGCATTACCAGATGAAGTAGAACCGCAATTAAGTGAACATTTAGCATTTCAATGGTTAGATGCAAAAGAAGCACTGAATTTAACCGCTTCCCCGAATAACGCGGAGGCGATTAAGAAATTTATTTATCCTCTTCTTTAAGAATAAAGAAGGCACATTTATTCATATCATAATTTTATTCAAGAAGGAAAATACATGGCAGGTCATAGTAAGTGGGCTAACATTAAACACCGCAAAGCAGCACAAGATGCACAACGCGGTAAAATCTTTACCAAATTAATCCGTGAATTAGTTACTGCAGCAAAAATCGGTGGTGGTGATGTAAGTGCAAACCCGCGCTTACGTTCAGCAGTGGATAAAGCGTTATCAAACAATATGACGCGAGACACCATCAACCGTGCGATTGAGCGTGGTGTAGGCGGTGGGGATGATACCAATATGGAAACCAAAATCTATGAAGGTTACGGCCCTGGCGGTACAGCGGTGATGGTAGAATGTTTAAGCGATAACGCAAACCGCACTATTTCACAAGTTCGCCCAAGTTTCACAAAATGTGGAGGTAACTTAGGCACTGAAGGTTCTGTTGGCTACTTATTCAGCAAAAAAGGTTTAATTTTAATTGCGGAAGCAGATGAAGATGCATTAACTGAAGCGGCAATCGAAGCGGGAGCAGATGATATTCAACCACAAGATGACGGCTCATTTGAGATCTACACTGCGTGGGAAGATTTAGGTAACGTACGTGATGGCATTGAAAAAGCAGGCTTCAAAATTCAAGAAGCAGAAGTAACGATGATTCCATCAACCTCTGTCGATTTAGACGCAGAAACAGCACCAAAATTATTACGTTTAATTGAGATGCTAGAAGATTGTGATGATGTACAAAACGTTTATCACAATGGCGAAATTAGCGATGAAGTCGCTGCACTTCTTTAAGAAAAAACAATAAAAAGGCGAGCATTGCTCGCTTTTTGTTTGCAAAAATTTTAAAAAATTAACTGCTTCTTAACTTTTTCTTAAGATTTCTTTGGTTTAATACACACATCAAAGCAATACTGCTTGAGAAAACAATTTAAAGAAGGAAAACATTATGAAAAAATTTGCATTAGCAGCTATTTTAGCTTTATCTACAACTTCAGCTTTTGCTGGCTTTAACGGCAACACAACACCAAATGGTGGTTTCCAATCAGGTACTCAATCAGCAATTAGCGTAAAACAAGCATTAAAAGCAGCAGATAATTCAATGATTACTTTAGAGGGTAACATTACACAACAAATCGATGATGATGAGTTCTGGTTTACTGATGGTACTGGTCAAATCAGAGTTGAAATCGAACGTCAGGTATGGAACGGTTTAAACGTAGGTCCGAATGATAAAATTCGCATTTTTGGTAAACTAGATAACGAGGTGTTTGATAGAGCAGAACTTGAAGTGTTACGCATCGAAAAAACAAACTAATTTTATATAACCACTTATATTCTTAATCACTAAACTAAACATACCACCGTCTATAGGTGGCTAAACAAAGGAAAAACACTATGAAAAAACTCGCCTTAGCAACTATTTTAGCTTTATCTACAGCTTCAGCATTTGCTGGCTTTAACGGTAACACGACACCAAATGGAGGCTTCCAATCGGGCACTCAATCAGCAATTAGCGTAAAACAAGCATTAAAAGCAGCCGATAATTCAATGATTACCTTAGAGGGTAACATCACACAACAAATCGATGACGATGAGTTCTTATTTAGTGATGGTACAGCACAAATTAAAGTGGAAATTAAACGCCGTGCTTGGAATGGCTTAAATGTAGGTCCAAACGATAAAATCCGTATTAGCGGTAAATTAGACAACGAAGCTTTCGAGAAAGCCGAACTTGAAGTTTATCGTGTTGAAAAAGCAAGATAATTTACTCAAAAAAAATGGCGAGCTCAGCTCGCTGTTTTTGTTTTTTAACTGTAAAAGAGCGGTCAATTTCTATGAGAATTTTACTAATTGAGGACGATAGCCTGATCGGCAATGGTTTACAGATTGGTTTAACCCAACTTGGCTTTGCGGTGGATTGGTTTACTGATGGTAAAACTGGGCTGGATGCACTGACTTCCGCGCCTTACGATGCTGTGGTGCTTGATCTTACCTTGCCCAAATTAGATGGCTTAGACGTGCTTCAACAATGGAGAGTGAACAATCAAGATGTGCCCGTGCTAATTTTAACCGCTCGCGACACTTTGGATGAACGCGTAAAAGGCTTGCAACACGGGGCGGATGATTATCTCTGCAAACCTTTTGCGTTGGCGGAAGTCGCGGCTCGTTTGCAAGCGTTAATTCGCCGTCGTTATGGACATCACAATCCTGTGATTGAACACGCAGGCGTGAAGCTCGATCCCAATCAACGAGCAGTTTCGCTTAACGCTCAGGGAATTTCACTCACCACGCGAGAATATAAATTGCTGGAGCTTTTTATGCTCAATAAAGATCGCGTGCTCTCACGTGCTACGATTGAAGAAAAACTCTCATCTTGGGATGAAGAAATCAGCAGCAGTGCCTTAGATGTGCATATTTACAATCTTCGCCAAAAACTTGGTAAGCAGTTTATCCGCACCGTACACGGAGTCGGGTATGCGTTAGGACAAGCATAGCAACTGCAAGCGGTCAAAAATGGAAAATAAAATGCAAAACAAACGCCTAACCCTTCGCTTAATTTACGTTCTTTCTTTTACCGCACTTTTTGTCTGGCTTATTTCCACTGCTGTTGCGTGGTGGCAAGTGCGAAATGAAGTGAATGACGTGTTTGATGCCCAGCAAATTCTATTTGCTGAACGGCTTGCTAACTCCGATTTAAGTCATATCCTGCTTGAACACGCTGAAGATATAAATAAAATCCAAACCCATTCGTTTAAGAAAAATTATGACGATGATGCTCTTGCCTTTGCGATTTTTTCCAAACAAGGCAAGCGGCTTCTGACCGATGGACGCAATGGCGATAATTTTGTGTTCGATAACGAAATCGGCTTCGCCAAAGGCTATATGCTTAATGATGACGATGAATGGCGGATTTTCTGGCAACCTGTGGCAAATGGCGATCTGATCATCGCCGTTGGGCAAGAGTTGGAATATCGCGAAGAGCTGATTAACGAAATGATTTTTGGGCAGATGTGGATCTGGTTTGCCAGCCTGCCGATTTTAATTATTGTACTTGCGTGGCTTATTCACAAAGAATTGCAGCCAATTAAACGCTTAAGCCAAGAAGTGCAGGGCAGAAAATCGGGCGATGTTTCACTGCTCAATACACAATCTTTGCCTCTGGAAATTCTACCACTGGTACAAAATTTAAACCAATTTTTTGACCGTACTTCGGCAATGTTGCAACGCGAGCGCCGTTTTACGTCTGATGCCGCCCACGAATTGCGTAGCCCTTTGGCAGCCCTTCGCATTCAAACCGAAGTGGCACAGCTAGCGGGCGATAATGCTCAGCTTCGCGAGCAAGCTCTTTCCCATTTAACCCAAGGGATTGACCGTGCATCACAGCTTATTGAGCAACTACTGACGCTTTCCAAGCTGGATAATTTGCAAGAGTTGAAAGAAATTCAACCGCTTGATTGGGAAGGCATTATCCAATCTCTGATTGCTGAACGCTATTTTGTGGCGGAAAAACGCCAAATATCGCTGGCTTTTGAAAAAGAAGCCGAACCCAAAGCGAAACAAGGACAGCCGCTTTTAATTTCCTTAATGATCAGAAACCTGATCGATAATGCAATTAAATATTGCCCCGAAGGTGCAAACATCTCAGTAAAAATGACCGCTTGCCAAATTATTGTGGAAGACAACGGTGGAGGCGTTGAGACTGACGATTTAAAAAAACTCGGGCAACGTTTCTACCGCCCTGCAGGACAAAATGAAAAGGGCAGTGGCTTGGGGCTTTCAATCGTGATGCGAATTGCGGAATTACACGGGTTGAAAGTACGGTTGGAAAATGTGATGGAAGAAAATCAAAGAATTGGATTAAAAGCAATCATTACTTTATAAGTTGGTTTTAGATGGGTTATTTGAGATATATCAATATCTTAAATAACCTTTATTTTTACAAATTTGTATTTACTGACAATGCTTAAAAATATGATTATACTTCATTTAAATTTTCATCAAATGGAGTGATTATGTCAGAATACACGATTTCTCTCGCTTTTTCTGTTTGGCATCATTATTTGAAACAGTTTACAGAAAAGCATCAAATATCCCTTCCCATTTTTCCTGAACAACTTAAAAAAGTTGATATTTCTCATTTTTTACCGAAAGCAGAAGAAATTGTTTTGGGTAAACTGCCAGAAATTCGTCGTAAGACACTGCCCTGTTCCAAAGGGATTGAGACAATTTCGGGCTCAGGTAACGTAGCACAATATGCGTCGTAAGACACTGCCCTGTTCCAAAGGGATTGAGACCAACTAACCTCAGTTGTACTTATCGTTGCTTTGTCGTAAGACACTGCCCTGTTCTAAAGGGATTTAAATAACAAAGAGGCTGATATTTACTACAAATATCAGCCTCTTTATCTATTGGAGAAAACGTCTGTGATTACAAGCGGTATTATTTTTCCTCTTCTTTGCGAATTTCCTCTTTTTCTTCTTCCAAAATCTCTGCCGCCTCTTCATTCAAGGCTTTAGCATCACAATGCGGTTTGATGAAGGGTTTTGGTGTCCAATATTTTTTCACAATTTCGCTAGAAAAGCCGTGTAGAACCTCCTCATTTAAGCGTTCTTGGTCGAGCGATCTCACTTCGGCAATCACTTCATCCGCTTCTACTTGATTAATGCCGAGTTTCATTAAGGTGGATCGGCTTAAAGTTAAGGCAGATTCAAACGTTTCACGCACAATAAAGTCTACATCCTGTTTGATCAAACTTACCGTTGTTTGGCGGTCGTATGTTCGGGTTAAAATTGGCAATTCTGGGTAAGCCTCTTTTAATTGACTTACAATTGCTTCAATGCGGTCAGTATCATTAATCCCAATCACGACACATTTAGCTTTTTCTATGCCTGCTGCTTGAAGCACATCTAAGCGAATGCCATCACCATAGTACACTTTAAAACCGAATTTTGCAGCAGCACGGATATTATCGATATTGCGGTCAATCACGGCTACATTGATTCCCCGTAGTAATAAAGTTTGACAAACAATTTGGCTGAAACGACCAAAACCAAGCACAAGTACGGTGTCTTCTAAATCCACAATGGGATCGAGATCATGATTATTCTGCTGCGTATTTTGTTTGTTTTCTGCTCGTAGAGTGACTATTCGAGCAAGCTGAGTAATCAATGGTGAAAATAACATGGAAAGGATGACTGCAGCGGTAAAAGTTGCATTTTCATGGGCTGACATTACACTAGCAGAAGTTGCCGCAGAAAAGAGCACGAATGCAAATTCCCCTCCATGAGCAAGTAGTGCCATACGTCCAAAAGCTTCACGATGTTGTAAGCGGGTTAAACGTGCGACAAAATAAACCGCTAAACCTTTGCCTAAAATGTAGAGGCAAACGATACCGAGTAATAAAAAGAGGTGGTTGAATACGAGGCTTAAATCCAGTGACATTCCCACGCCCATAAAGAAAAGCCCAAGTAATAAACCTCTAAATGGCTCAATATCCGCTTCTAATTGGTGACGGAATGACGATTCTGAGAGCATTACACCTGCAACAAATGCCCCCATTGCCATTGATAATCCCCCCAGTTCCATCGTTAAAGCCGCACCAAGTACAACGAGTAATGCTGCCGCGGTCATCATTTCTCGTACACGTGCTTTAGAAATGAGGCGAAACAAGGGATTCATTAACCATTTGCCTGAAACGATTAAACCAACAACTGCCGCAAGTGCAATGCCAATAGACATCCAATCCGTTGTATGTTTTGCATCGGCTGAATTCGGTACTAAAAAAGCAATAGATGCTAAAAGTGGCACAATCGCTAAATCTTCAAAAATTAGCGTGGATATCACCCGTTGCCCTTTTGGCGTACTAGTAATACCACGATCTTCTAAAGTCTGCATAACAATAGCGGTAGAAGATAAGGTAAATCCCATCCCCGCAATAAAAGCAACTTCTTTCGAAAGATTGAGCAAATAAATTCCAGCAAAGGTCAGCAAGCAGCCACAAAGTGCCACTTGCAAGAATCCTCGCCCAAAAATCGCTTTTCGCATTGCCCAAAGACGTTCAGGGTGCATTTCCAATCCAATAATGAATAGGAACATTACTACGCCCAGTTCAGCTAAATGCACAACAGCAGTAGGATCTTGGATAACACCAAATACAGATGGACCAATTAAACAACCTGCAACTAAATAGCCTAACACGCTACCTAGCCCAAGACGTTTAAAAAGTGGCACAATAGTGACGCTTGAGGCAAGCAAAATCACCGTTTTAATCAGCTCAGGACTGGCAACACTCGACATAAAATTCCTCAAAAAATAATCAGTAAATTCTTTTTCATTTTATCGTTTTCGTCGGAAATAAAAAACACACTAATTGGATAAATTGCTATAATTTATGCTCTTATTTTTCACTTCTGGAATGATTATGTCATTACAATTAAATATGATTGCCCTCTTGCTTATTGTATTACTGATTTTAGGCGTAATAAGTCACAATAATGCAATTACCATTTCTGCAGCCGTGCTGTTAATTATGCAGCAAACGCTCCTTTCAAAATATATTCCTTGGATTGACCAATACGGTTTAAAAATCGGGATTATTATCCTGACTCTTGGCGTATTAAGCCCACTCGTCTCTGGCAAAATCCAGCTGCCCGAACTCTCTTATTTTGTACATTGGAAAATGTTTGCCTCAATTGCAGTAGGCGTGCTCGTCGCTTGGATTGCGGGTAAAGGTGTGGATCTAATGGCAACTCAACCTGTCCTGGTTACAGGGCTAATGATTGGCACAGTCATTGGCGTTTCATTTTTCGGTGGGATTCCTGTTGGGCCGTTAATTGCCGCAGGGATTTTGGCACTGGTGATTGGAAAGTTTTAAGAAAATAAAAACAAGCGGTAAATTCTTAAGGAAAATTTACCGCTTGTATCTCCATTTAAAATGAAATGTAAGATTTAATTTATTTATCCACGCCCTTGTAAAACGCTAATTCAAGATTAATCGCTGGTTAGATAGATTGCTCTCGCAATTAGGGAGGAGATATTCTCTCCCCCGATAAAAACTACTGAACCATCAAGAAGAAATTTGCACCATCACGTACGATATTTAAATAAACCACTGATGGTTTTTCGCTCAATACCTTGCGTAGCTCACTTACATTCTCAACACGATGACGGTTTACACCAATGATTAAATCGCCTTTTTTCAATCCACGTGCTTCGGCTAATGATCCTTTTTCAACTTTAGTAATTGAGACGCCTTTCACGCCTTTTTCATCTTGATTAGTATATTCTGCCCCCTTCAATTCTGGCAATAAATCTGTAACTGAGCTTGTACTGCCAATTTCAGATTGAAGCGTTACTTTCGTTTTTGCGGTTTTACCATCGCGTAAGTAAGTTAATTCAATATCTTTGCCAACACCAGAGGTTGCGATTTTCGCACGCAATTCACTGAAACTATGTAATTTTTGACCGTTTAATTCAGTAATCACATCGCCTGCTTTTAAGCCTGCTTTTGCGGCTGCCGATTCTGGGAATACTTCGCTAATAAATGCTCCTTGTTGAGCATCTACACCAAATTCTTTCGCTAAATCTGCATTCAGCTCACCACCTTTAATACCAAGCATCCCACGTTTTACGTCCCCAAATTCGATGATTTGTTGTACAAGGTTGTTCACCATATTCGATGGAATAGCAAAAGCGATACCCGCATTGCCACCACTTGGTGAGATAATAGCAGTGTTAATTCCGATTAATTCGCCTTTTAAGTTGATTAATGGGCCACCAGAATTACCTTGGTTTACTGCCGCATCGGTTTGAATATAGTTTTGGTAACCCTCATCTGCATCGCCAGTTGAGCGACCTAATGCAGAAATAATGCCTGAAGTCACGGTTTGACCTAAACCAAATGGGTTACCAATTGCCACGCTAAAATCGCCCACGCGTAATTTATCTGAATCAGCAAATTTTAATGCCGTTAAGTTTTTCGGATTTTCGATTTGCACTAACGCCACGTCAGACTGCGGATCTGCACCTACCAATTTTGCTTTAAACTCTCGACCATCATCTAATTGAATCGTGATTTTATCCGCATCTTTGATAACGTGATTGTTCGTAATGACATAACCTTTTTCTGCGTTAATAATCACACCAGAACCTAAACCACGGAATTGGCGAGGGCGAGAATCTCCGCCAAAGCGGTCGCTGAACATATCGCCAAAGAAAAATTGAAACTCTTCAGGCAAATCACGCATACGGCTACGACCTTGATCTTCTTTCGCTTTACCTTCTACAGAGATGCTGACCACCGCTGGGCGAACTTTGTCTAACATATCAGCTAAAGATGGGGTTGCCTGATTATTACTTTGCCCAGCCACTGCTGAGATAAATGGAATGTTGATTTCTGCTTTTGCTGGCATTGTTGCCATACCTAAAGCTAAAATTGATGTTGCGATAATTGATTTTTTTAATGTTTTCATATTTGCTTTGTTTCCTAATTTATTCGTAGGGTGGGCAAAAATACCGTACTACGAGAGTGAATCCCACAAACAAGGCGAAATGAACTCCCACACCTTGCTCGTGTCTGATAGGACAGAAAAATTTTTAGAGAGTTCTAAGCATTGTAAAATTTTCTAAAATTTGACCGCTATTTGAAAAATAAAAAGCATTTTGGCTTTATTTCGTTGGGTGGAGTATAATTCACCTTCATTTTTGTATTTAAGAAAGGTATTAAATTCAATGCAACACACTGAAAACCTGGTTGAAGTAAACAACCTCACCTTTAAACGAGGGGAGAGAGTGATTTACGACAATCTCAATCTGCAGGTGCAGAAAGGTAAGGTGACAGCAATTATGGGACCTTCTGGTATTGGTAAAACCACCTTATTACGCTTAATTGGTGGGCAACTTGTACCAGAATCAGGCGAGATTTTATTTGATGGGCAAAATGTTTGTACCGCATCAAACAAAACGCTTTATCAAATCCGTCAAAGAATAGGAATGCTATTCCAATCGGGAGCGTTATTTACGGATTTATCCACATTTGACAATGTTGCCTACCCTATTCGTGAACATACCAATTTGCCAGAAGAGTTAATTCGGAAATTGGTATTAATGAAATTAGAATCGGTTGGCTTGCGCGGCGCGGCACAGTTAATGCCATCAGAACTCTCTGGCGGTATGGCACGTCGTGTGGCACTTGCACGTGCAATTGCCTTAGATCCTGATTTGATTATGTATGACGAACCCTTTACAGGGCAAGACCCAATCAGTATGGGCGTAATTGTGGAGCTGATTAAAAAACTCAATCAGGCATTAAATTTAACCTCTATTGTGGTTTCACACGATGTAACTGAAGTGCTCAGCATTGCGGATTATGCCTATATTGTGGCAAATAAAACCGTAATTGCACAAGGCACGCCAGAACAATTGATGGAAAGCCAAGATCCACAAGTGGTGCAATTTTTGGCAGGTAAATCTGATGGCCCTGTGCATTTTCATTATCCTGCCCAAGATTATGTAGAGGATTTGTTTAATGATTAACTTTATTACTCAAATTGGGGCTTCAACTATCCAATTTATCCGTGCATTCGGGCGCGCTGCTTTTATGCTATGGGGTGCATTGATTGGTAAGCCACAATTTCGCAAACATACGCCACTTTTAATCAAGCAACTGCACGTAGTCGGCGTGCAATCTTTGCTGATTATTATGCTTTCAGGCTTATTTATCGGGATGGTGTTAGGCTTACAAGGTTATGTGGTATTAGTCGATTTCGCGGCAGAAAGTAGTTTAGGCACATTGGTTTCGCTTTCACTATTACGTGAACTTGGGCCAGTCGTCACCGCCTTACTTTTCGCTGGGCGGGCAGGATCGGCATTAACCGCAGAAATTGGCTTAATGAAAGCGACCGAACAACTTTCTAGCCTTGAAATGATGGCGGTTGATCCACTGCGTCGAATTATCGCACCTCGTTTTTGGGCAGGGGTCATTTCAATGCCAATCCTTGCCGTGATTTTTACCGCAATTGGTATTTGGGGCGGTTCGCTTGTGGGTGTCGATTGGAAAGGTGTCGATTCAGGCAGCTTCTGGGCAGTAATGCAAAACTCTGTTCACGTAAGCGACCTAGTCAATGGCTTTGTAAAAAGTGTGATTTTTGCTTTAGCCGTGGTTTGGATTGCGTTGTTTAATGGCTACGATTCCACACCAACCTCAGAAGGTATTAGCCAAGCAACAACTAAAACCGTTGTTCACGCTTCATTAGTGATTTTAGGCTTAGATTTTATTTTAACTGCCATTATGTTTGGTGGTTAATCCATTTCAATGAAAGGAAATACAATGCGTCAATCAATTAAATATGAATTTTGGGTAGGTTTATTTGTGCTACTCGGCTTATTAGGCTTGGCATTTTTAGGACTTAGAGTTGCCAACGTGCAAGGTTTTAGTTCAGAAAAAACTTACACTCTTTACGCAACTTTCGATAATATCGGCGGACTAAAAGTGCGAGCACCGATTAAGGTTGGTGGCGTAGTGGTTGGTCGTGTGTCAGATATTCAGCTAGACGAACAAAGCTACACCCCAAAAGTAACCTTAGCGGTTAATGAAGAATTTAACAAAATTCCAGATACCAGCTCACTCTCTATCAAAACCTCAGGTTTATTAGGCGAACAATACATTGCCTTAAACGTTGGCTTTATGCTAGAAGGTGAAACGGAATACATGAAATCAGGCGACAGCTTTGCTGATACAAACTCAGCAATGGTGTTAGAAGATTTAATCGGTCAGTTCCTGTATGGCGACAAAAAATCATCAGATACTGAACCAAAAACTGAAGGTGAAAAAGCAGAAACCCCTGCCACACCTTAATTTTTATCTTATAAGCGGTAAAATATTTACAAAAATTTACCGCTTGTAAATAAACTAACTTTATTTATGGAGTGTTTTTAATGTTAAAACAAATCAAAAAAATTATCGTTGCAGGTTTTCTTTCTGTAGCAACTTTATTCTCAAACCAAGCATTTGCAGAAACCAGCCCTTATGTATTGATGCAGCAAACAGCAGATAAACTGTTTAGTGACATCAAAGCCAACCAAGGCAAAATTAAATCAAATCCTGAATATTTACGTACCATCGTACGCAACGACTTAATGCCACACGTACATGTAAAATACGCAGGTCAATTAGTCTTAGGTAAATCGCTTTCATCTGCAAACGAAACACAACGCGAAAAATTCTTTGATGCATTTGGTCAATTCATCGAACAATCTTACGCACAAGTATTAACGCAATATAGCGATCAAAAAGTAGAAATCGAAAGCGAAAAACCGACGGATGGAAAATCTATCGTGACTATTCGCGTAAATGTAATTTCAGCCAATAATACACCGCCAATCAAACTTGATTTCAAATGGCGTAAAAACAGCCGCACTGGTGAATGGCAAGCATATGATATGGCAGCAGAAAACGTAAGTATGGTGGCTACCAAACAAAATGAGTGGAGTAGTATTTTACGTCAGCAAGGTATTGATACATTAACTGCTCAAGTTGCACAATCTGCAAAACAACCGATTACACTTTCTAAAAAATAATAGTATGAAGCCCGAAAAAACATTACAATGGAGCGTTTTTCAGAATAATGAAAGCCAAGTAGTGCAATTAAAAGGCGAATTAACTCGTGCCACGTTGTGCCCATTATGGGAGCAACGTGCTTCTTTTTTACAAACCAACGCTAATCAAGCCCTTTACTGGGATTTAGCTCAACTTGCACGTATTGATTCAGCTGGCTTCGCTTTCCTCACTGAATTATTAAATCATTACGGAAAACAGACAAAAAATAGCTTAATTCACGTGCCTGAAGTGATTAAAACACTTGCTGAACTTTATGGCTTAAATGACTGGATTAAGCAATATATCTCCAACAAGAATCAAGATGTTATTAATGCCTAAGGAATCCGATCAACTTATGGAACTCGCTCAAATCGAAAACTTATTAAAAGCACACCTCACAGATGCAACTGAAATCCACGTTCAAGGCGAAAACGCACACTTCGGCGTGATTGTGGTAAGCAATACACTTGCCTCACTTTCACGCGTAAAACAGCAACAAGCGGTTTACGCACCACTTGGAGAACTTTTCTCAAGTAATATTATTCACGCATTGACTATTAAAGTGTTCTCAACCGAACAATGGAAAAAAGAACGCTTATTGAATATGGCGGGTTAATTATCGATACCACATATCTATTGTAGCAACTATGTTACTCTTACTATAAAGGGCGAATTACATTCGCCCATTACTCTAGGTATGATTCGTGGGACTGCCACTACAAGCTACAAATTTCCTTCTAAAAATTACCGCTTGTACACGACCAAATTCAATTATTAAGGAAAAACAATGGAAAAATTCCGTGTTACTGGGCCTGCAACATTAAGCGGTTCAGTCAATATTTCAGGAGCAAAAAACGCTGCGTTACCTATCCTCTTTGCAGCCATTCTAGCCACCGAACCAGTCACATTAACCAACGTTCCCGTATTAAAAGATGTGGATACGACATTCAAAATCTTACGTAAATTAGGCGTTGTGGCTGAGCGTGCAGAAAATGGCGATGTACATATTGATGCAAGCAATATCGATCACTATATCGCACCTTACGAATTAGTGAAAACAATGCGAGCCTCTATCTGGGCATTAGCACCGTTAGTTGCTCGCTTCCACGAAGGTCAAGTGTCATTACCAGGCGGCTGTACTATCGGTGCTCGTCCTGTTGATATGCACATTACAGGCTTAGAAAAAATGGGGGCAACCATTGAATTAGACGAAGGTTATGTAAAAGCGACTTCAAATGGTCGCCTACACGGTACTCAAATCTATATGGATAAAGTAAGTGTTGGTGCGACCTTATCTGTGATGATGGCAGGCACACTTGCAGAGGGTACAACGGTTATCGAAAATGCAGCACACGAGCCAGAAATTGTGGATACTGCAATTTTCTTAAATGCAATGGGGGCAAAAATCTCAGGTGCAGGCACAGGCACAATTACCATTGAAGGGGTTGAACACTTAACTGGCTGTACACATCGCATCGTCGCAGACCGTATCGAAACAGGTACATTCTTAATCGCTGCAGCCGTGTCTGGCGGTAAAATTACCTGTCACGGCACCAAAGCTGATACCCTTGAAGCGGTCATCGAAAAACTACGTGAAGCAGGTATGGAAGTGAGCGTAACAGAAGATACCATTACGCTTGATTCAAAAGGTCAACGCCCGAAAGCTGTGAATATTCGCACAATGCCACATCCTGGTTTCCCAACCGATATGCAAGCGCAATTTACTTTGTTAAATGCGATCGCAGAAGGCACAAGTCGCATTACCGAAACCATTTTCGAAAACCGTTTTATGCACATCCCAGAGCTTAACCGAATGGGTGCAAAAGGCGAAATTGAAGGTAATACCGCAATTTGCCTCGGTGTAGAAAAATTAAAAGCAGCTGAAGTGATGGCTACCGATCTACGTGCTTCAATCAGCTTAGTGTTAGCGGGCTGTATCGCTGAAGGCGAAACCATTGTAGATCGTATCTACCATATCGATCGTGGTTATGAGTATATCGAAGAAAAATTACGCGGCTTAGGTGCAACTATTGAGCGTTTTTCTGAGCGTATAGAAGAAGAATAATCTTCCATTTTAAATATAAAAGCGAGAAGTGATTTCTCGCTTTTTCTTTCTCTAACGATGACAAGCCTCATAAAGTGGTAATAATTCTTGAATAGTTTGCAAAATAAATTCTGCCGCATCAATTTTAGCTAAATCTTCCCGCTCAATATTTTTACCAATGCACCAATAAGCCTCAGGATCTTCTAGCGTTAAATCAGGCACTTCTTTGAGCTTTTTAAAATCGGCATATTCGCTCTCACTATCTTGCCATATCTCAAAATCTTGGTATTTTTCGCGATCTACATCTTCCCACCATTGTTGATATTGCGGCAGTTTTACCTGTGAACGATCCGCACGATAGCAATGCCAATCAAGACTAACTTGTAACCGTCTTCGGTTCAAAATAACCGATAAAATCACCGCTGAATTTTGGTTAAATTCATACTTATAAAAGGTGAAAAAGTGTGCACGGACTTGCCAACCATTGCACCAACGCTCAATATGGGGCTCAGCAAATGGCATTCCCAATTTTCGGTAGACATCAAGGCTCAACGCTTTCCACTCCTCCCAATTTTCTTTGTATGTTGCCTTGATGATCAGAATATCCTCGGGGCAATATTTTTTCATTTGAGCAAATTGAAAGAAAGGAATATCAAAAATTTTGCAAAATTGACTATTTAACATTTGCATTTTTTCCTATTAAAAAGACCGCTCGCAAGCAGTCTTCTTTTTCATCTGATTTACCAATTAGCGGTTGGTGTAAACAAACTCGACACCTTCTTCATCTTCTTCCGACCAATCGTCGTCGAAGTCGTCCCAGTCGTCTTCTTCAATTGCATTTTGCATCGCTTCTTGGTGATAGTCATCCCATTTGAATTTCACTTCATCAGCTTCTTTATTTTCTTCTTCCACTTCGCGTGGGTTCGCTTCAATAAAGTCCATAATGTCGCGTGTTAAGGCTGGCACGTTCTGACCTGTTGCAGCAGAAATGAGGTAGTAATCCCCTTCCCAGCCTAAGCGTGCAACGATCTCTTTGGCACGCTCTTGAGCCTCTTCTTCGCTCATCGTGTCGATTTTATTAAACACTAGCCAAGTCGGTTTTTCTGCCAATTTTTCGCTATATTTAAACAATTCGCTTTCGATAATCGCCACGTTATCCGCTGGATCACTCTCATCAATCGGCATAATATCTACAAGGTGAATCAAGATACGACAACGCTCTAAGTGTTTTAAGAAACGAATCCCTAAACCTGCACCGTCGGCTGCGCCTTCGATCAAGCCTGGAATATCTGCTACCACAAAGCTGCGATCTGAACCGACACGTGCCACGCCTAAACTTGGCACAAGCGTAGTAAATGGATAATCTGCCACTTTCGGTTTTGCTGCTGACACGCTACGAATAAAGGTTGATTTTCCTGCATTAGGTAAACCGAGCATACCCACATCAGCTAAGAGCATTAATTCAAGCAATAAATCACGTTTTTCGCCTGGTGTGCCATTGGTTTTTTGGCGTGGAGCTCGGTTCACGGAAGATTTAAAACGAGTATTACCTAAGCCGTGATAGCCACCTTTTGCCACCAACATTTTCATTCCGTGTTTGGTTAAATCGCCAATCACTTCCTGGGTATCGTTATCAATCGCACGCGTTCCGACTGGCACTCGTAAAGTAATATCGTTACCACGATGCCCCGTACAACCTGCACTGCGTCCATTCTCTCCACGCCCTGCGGCATAGCGTTTTTCAAAGCGATAGTCGATAAGGGTGTTGAGGTTTTCATCAGCGATTAAATAAACATCGCCACCATCACCACCATCACCACCATCAGGCCCCCCTTTCGGGATATATTTTTCACGGCGGAAGCTTACACAGCCATTACCGCCATCACCTGCTTCAACGCGAATCAGGGCTTCATCAATAAATTTCATTTTTGTTCCTTATTTTAGCTCCCCTCTTTAGAAAAGAGGGGCTGGGGGAGATTTGATAAGCGGTCTTTTTTGACCTATTTTTTGCAAATTGAGA
>OBXT01000029.1_pt1 | contig 36338 bp, 9 predicted proteins | sample 1476621 | NCBI WGS metagenome assembly OBXT01 (sample SAMEA2580169, study PRJEB22360) | human gut metagenome | biome: human gut; feature: human-associated habitat; material: faeces | place: Denmark | collected 2008/2010
GTTGAAAAACCAAACAAACCAACTGAAAAACGTGTTAACAACGTACCAGTTGAAGTGGAATTCAACTTCACTAAACGTTTGGAAGGCCGTGAGCTTAAAGCTAACGAATTCAGCTTCGTGCTTAAAGATTCAGAAGGTAAGACTCTTGAAACTGTAAGCAACGATGCATCTGGTAACGTTAAGTTCTCAGCTATGTCATTCAAGAAGGGTCAAGAAGGCGTACACAACTACACAGTAGAAGAAGTTAAAGGCTCAGACGCAACCGTTACATACGACACAATGAAAGCGAATGTAACAGTCACAGTTAAACACGATGGAACAGCTAAAGTTCTTATCGCGACTGTAGGCGACATTGCAGATAAAGAATTTAACAACGTTGTAACACCTCCAGATGAACCTAAGTTCCAACCAGAGAAATATGTTCTTAGCAAACACAACGGTGAATTTGATATCACTGGTACTAAGCTTCTTGATGATGATAAAGAGTTGACAAACAAATACGCAGAAACAAATGCGAACCCATATGCCGACGATCCAACAAACAATGAAGCTGAAAACATCAATACTAAAGCCGTTAAACGTGGAGACACTATTAACTACCAAGTATGGCTTGATACAACTAAATTTGATGCAAACAATAAGGATAACATCCAAACTGTTGGTATCACTGATGATTATGATGAAGCTAAATTGAAAGTTGAGCTTTCAAATATCAAGGCTTACGATGGTAAGACTGGTGATGATGTTACTGACAAGTTCGACATCTCTATCGCTAACGGCGTGATTACTGCTAACCTTAAAGCTGGCTTCACTAAGTCACTTGGCGATGCAGAAAACACTCAAATTATCGATACTACTAAGTTCGAATTTGGACGTTACTACAAGTTTGTCATCCCAGCTAAGGTTACTGACGGTGCTTACGATGGTGCTGAAATTGAAAATACAGCAGCTCAAGTTGTAAACTACTACAACCCAACTACTAAGACTGTTGAAAAACCAAACAAACCAACTGAAAAACGTGTTAACAACGTTCCAACTGCTATCGAGTTGATCTTCGGTAAGACACTTAACGGACGTAAGTTGCAAGATAAAGAATTTACTTTCGAATTGAAAGATGAAAAAGGTAATGTTCTTGAAACAGTTAAGAATGATGCCGAAGGTAAAGTTAAATTCTCTACTATCAACTATGCTAAAGCAGATCTTGGTAAGACATTCAACTACACAGTAGAAGAAGTTAAAGGAACTGATACAACTGTTACTTACGATAACATGAAAGTCAATGTTACTGTTCAAGTTATCCAACCTTCAGTAGGAGATCAATTGTCAACAGTTATCTCTTACGCTACAGTAGGTGGAGATGCTTATGGTGGTGACGATCGTGTCTTCGATAACAACGTAACTCCTAACTTCAAACCAGAGAAATACGTTGTTTCAGAACCAAGCTTCGACATCATTGGTAACAAACTTGCTGATGACGATGATTCAGCTGATAAAGTTGAAATCCAAAACTTGAATGGTAAGACCCTCAAACGTGGTCAAAAGATCTACTATCAAGTATGGCTTGATACTCGTGATTTCACTGCAGAAAGCAACCTTCAAACAGTTGGTATCACAGATAACTACGAAGAAGCTAAGCTCGATATCGACGCTTCTGAAATCAAGGTTTACGATGGTATCACTGGTAAGGATGTTACAGACAAGTTCGATATTAAAGTTGAAAATGGTGTTCTCTACGGTACATCTAAAGCAAGCTTGACTAAAGCTATTAGTGCAACAGATGCTACTCCAGTCATCGATACAACTAAATTTGAGTTTGGTCGTTACTATAAATTTGATATCCCAGCTGTTGTTAAAGATATTGATGCTAACGACGGTGTAGATATTGAAAATACAGCCAACCAAACAATTCACCAATACAACCCATTCAATAAGAAAGTTACAACTCCTGAAAAACCAACTCAAACACGTGAAAACAACGTTCCAGTTCCACTCGAGTTCAACTATACTAAACGACTTGAAGGACGCGAGTTGACTGCAGGTGAGTTCAACTTCGTATTGAAAGACAAAGATAACAAGGTTCTTCAAACAGTAACCAACGATAAAGATGGTCACATCAAGTTTGAAAAACTCTTGTTCAGCAAAGCAGATCTTGGTAAGACATTCACTTACACAGTTGAAGAAGTAGCTGGTAAAGATGCTTCAATCACTTACGATGCTATGAAAGCGACTGTAACAGTAGAAGTTACTAAGGAAGGTAAGGTTCTCACAACTGTCGTTAACCACGCTTCAACAGGCGGATTCGCTTCAAGCGCTAACGATAAAGAGTTCAACAACAAGGTGGTTCCACCAGAAACACCTAAGTTCCAACCAGAGAAATATGTTGTGAACAAAGAGAAATTTGACATCACTGGTAACAAGCTTGTTGATGATGATAAAGAATTGGCAGACAAGTACGCAGATACAAATGCGAACCCATATGCCGATGACGCATCAAACAACGAAGCTGAAAATATGAATACTAAATCTGTTAAACGTGGTGAAAAACTTGTTTACCAAGTATGGCTCGATACAACTAAATTCGACGCTAACAACAAGGATTACATCCAAACAGTTGGTATCTCTGATGACTACGATGAAACTAAATTGGATCTTGATGCTTCAGCTATTAAAGCTTACGATTCAGTAACAGGTGAAGATGTAACAGCTAAATTCGACATCAAAGTTGAAAATGGTATGATTACTGCTAACCTTAAAGATGGCTTCACTAAGTCACTTGGAGATGATGCAAATACTCAAATCATCGACACAACTAAGTTTGCCTTTGGTCGTTACTATAAATTCGATATCCCAACCACTGTTAAAGACTCTGTTCCTGGCGGTGTAGATATTGAAAATACAGCTGGACAAGTAGTTCACTTCTACAACCCACAAACTAAGAAGACAGAAATTCCTACTAAACCAACTGAAAAACGTGTAAACAGCGTTCCAATCTCAGTTGAATTCAACTTCACTAAGAAACTTGAAGGCCGTGAGCTTAAAGCTAACGAATTCAGCTTCCAATTGAAGGATGAAGCAGGAAATGTCATCGAAACTGTTAAGAACGATGCTTCAGGTAACGTTAAGTTCAAAGCTATTGAGTACAAGAAAGGCCAAGAAGGTACTTACAAGTACACAGTAGAAGAAGTTAAAGGTACTGATGGCACAGTTCAATACGACGGTATGAAAGCTGTTGTTACAGTTGAAGTTAAACATGATGGAACAGCTAAAGCACTTATCACTAACGTGACAGATGCTGCTGATAAAGAGTTCAACAACAAAGTAACTCCTCCAGATACTCCAGACTTCAACCCAGAGAAATACATCCTTAACGAATCTAAATTCGATCTTACAGGAGTTAAACTTCTCGATGACGATAGCGAATTGAAAGATAAGGTTGCAGACACTAATGCAAATCCTTACGCTGATAAGACTGATAACAACGAAGCTCAAAATATCAATACTAAGACACTCAAGAAAGGTGATAAAGTATACTACCAAGTATGGTTGGATACAACTAAATTCACTGAAGCTCACAATATCCAATCTGTAGGTGTTACAGATAAATATGACAGCGAAAACTTGAACATCAACGTTGCTGATATTAAAGCATACGACTCTGTAACAGGAGAAGATGTGACAGCTAAGTTCGATATCACTCTCGTTAACGGTGTAATCACTGCAACATCTAAAGCTGACCTTACTAAGTCACTTGGCGATGCAGAAAATACACAAGTTATCGACACAACTAAGTTCGCCTTCGGACGTTACTACAAGTTTGAAATCCCAGCAGAAATTAAACAATCTGCTAAGGGCGGTGTTGACATCGAAAATACAGCCTCACAAATCGTTCACCAATACGATCCACAAAGTAAGACTGTTAAGAAACCTGAAAAACCAACAGAAAAACGTGTTGTTAACATCCCAGTTGAAGTTGAATTTAACTTCACTAAGAAACTTGAAGGACGTGAACTTAAAGCCAACGAATTCAGCTTCGTTCTTAAAGATAAAGATGGAAACATCCTTCAAACAGTTAAGAACGACGCTGCAGGTAACGTTAAATTTGCTGCTCTTGAATTCAAGAAAGGTCAAGAAGGTATTCACAACTACACTGTAGAAGAAGTTAAGGGTACTGACGGAACTGTTTCTTACGATTCAATGAAAGCTCTTGTTTCTGTTGAAGTATCACACGATGGTACAGCGAAAGCTCTTATCACTAAAGTGAACGAGCCAGCAGACAAAGAATTTAACAACACTGTTCGTCCACCAGAAAAACCTAAGTTCCAACCAGAGAAATACGTTGTTTCTAAAGAGAAATTCGATATCACTGGTATGAAACTTGTTGACGATGATGCTGAGTTGAAAGATAAAGTAGGCGATACTAACAAGGATCCTTACGCTGACAGCACAGCTAACAACGAAGCTGAAAATATCAATACTAAGACACTCAAGAAAGGTGATAAGTTTGTCTACCAAGTATGGCTCGACACAACTAACTTCACTGACGCTCACAATATCCAATCTGTAGGTGTTACAGATAAATATGACAGCGAAAACTTGAACATCAACGTTGCTGATATTAAAGCATACGACTCTGTAACAGGAGAAGATGTGACAGCTAAGTTCGATATCCAAATCGTTGACGGTGTGATTACTGCAACATCTAAAGCTGACCTTACTAAGTCACTTGGCGATGCAGAAAACACACAAGTGATCGATACTGCCAAATTGGCATTCGGACGCTACTACAAGTTCGATATTCCTGCAACTATCAAAGGCACTGCTAAAGATGGTGTAGACATCGAAAATACTGCGTCACAAATCGTTCACCAATACGACCCAACTAAGAAATCTGTTGAAAAACCAGAAAAACCAACAGAAAAACGTGTAGTCAATATCCCAACTAAGGTTGAGTTTGAATTCACTAAGAAACTTGAAGGTCGTGAACTTAAACCTGGTGAGTTTAGCTTCGTACTTAAAGATAGCAAGGGTAATGTGATCGAAACTGTAAGCAATGATGCTAACGGTAAGATCAAGTTCTCAGCACTTGAGTACAAACGTGGTGAAGAAGGTACTCACGTCTACACAGTAGAAGAAGTACAAGGTAACGATGCAACTGTTGCCTACGATAAGATGGTAGCTACAGTCGTTGTTTCAGTAACTAAAGACGGTAAAGTCTTGACAGTAACTTCTCAATTGCCAGAAGATACTGAGTTCAACAACACTGTTATCCCACCATATACACCACCAACAACTCCACCAAACACACCTCCTACTACACCACCAACTACGCCTCCAACACCACCGACTCCTCCAACTCCAGTGGTTCCACCAGTGACACCACCAACTACACCAGAAGCTCCTAAAGGACCAGCACTCCCTGAAACAGGTGATGATGCGTCTATGGCAGCTATGGCTCTCGGAGGAATCCTTGCGGCAGCTGGACTTGGTTTAGCAGGAAAACGCAAAAAAGAAGACTAAAATAGTTAATAGGTTAAATCCCTCAACATAGTTAGTTAGACTATTTCAGTTTTCGAAAAAAGAGACTCATCCCATAAGGGGTGGGTCTCTTTTGTGTCTAAAAATAATCTGACAAATATATTTTTCTGATTATTAAATCAGTTATAGGAATAAGTATGGATAAACTTATAGAATTATTTTAAAATCAGGGGATAACTTATAAAAAGTAGTTATAACGGGTTATAAAAATATTGTAATGGCTAAACTTATGTGAGTAGATATTTACATTAGAAAAGATTATAAAAAAAGAAAATAATAAAATGATGACATTTTATATTGAAATTTTACATTTTTTTGATAATATAATGGAAAGGGGATTAGAATAAATTTTTAGGAAGGGCAATTGGATAGTAAGAATTCCAATTGTTTTGGAGAACTATGGGTAAAGATTTATTCAACGAGAAGAAAAGTCGCTTTTCTCTTCGTAAATTAAATATCGGTGTTTGTTCGGTATTGCTAGGAACACTTATTATGATTGGTGGAACTGCACAAGCGGATGAAAACACTGAAACGACAGCTGCACCGATTACGCCAGTAGCAGAAGCGGGTGAAACGACGGCGTCTTTAGTCGAGACTAGAACAGTCGCAGAGACAACTCCTGCAGCGACAAATACAGTTTCAACTACGGCAGCTGCAACAAGTGCTGAAGCACCAGCTGCTGTTGAAACGCCTGCGACATCAACAGCGCCTGCAACAACTACGGAGAGCGCTACATCACAAGCTGCAGCAACATCAGAAGCAGCAAGTAAAACGTCTGCAACTGCTTCTGAAACTGCACAAGCATCGACTTCAGAGGCTGCACCAGCAACTAATTCTTCTGAAGCAGAAAAACCACGCGTTCGTTCACGTCGTGCGGTTCCTTCTGCAGCGCCTACATCTGCAACAGAAGCATCTACTAAGAATGTATCAACTTCGATTGAAGCTGGTGACGAGTATGTCACTATTCGTACAGACTCAGCTTCAACTGTTAAAGTAACGGTAGATGGTCAAGAAGTTTCAATTAACGGGGCAGATGGTGTTTACACCTTCAAACGTCCATCAGCAGGTGGTACTGTCGTAGCAACAGCTACAGATGCGTCTGGTAAAAACGCTACGAAACAGTTGATTGTATCACCAAGTACTGTAAATGGTGTTATTAAACCTAGTGATTCATCACTTACAATTACTAATAAGTTTGACACTACTGGTATCACAACTGATAAGGAGCCTCCTTACGTTGTTAAGAACGCTGGTGTTGAGTTTAATAAAGTCAATGATGATGGTACCATCTCTCTTACTGGTACATCATGGACGCGTCTTGCGGGTGGATGGGCTAAGGATAAAGCTTTCCCTCTTGGAGCTCATATGATTTTGAACTTCCAAAATCCAACCTTCTATGAAAATATTGAAAAAATCACAATTAAACCAACTTACCAAGGTAAGGAAAAAACATTTACAAGTTACGAAAATGGTTCAGTTTGGTCTGTTCCGATTCAAAATGATACGGTAGCTTCTGGTGGTATTGGGGCAGCTTATGATCACCCAATCACAATTACCTTGAAAAATGGCAAGACCCTAAACGATCTTGGACTTGCCAATACACCTTTGTCATTCTCATCTGCATGGATTACAGGTAAGGACTACGGTAAAGTTATTCCGAATAAACTCGTTCGTGAAAGTATTGATAACTCATGGTTTATTGCCTCAGGCAATGATAAGAAGACTGCATCAGATAATGGTTTGACAAATGCTTTCACAGGTACTCCTGGTACTGGTGTTAATACACAACCAACTCTAAAAGTGCTTCCACGCTTTACAAGTGATGGGAAGGCAGACTCTATCGAGTTGGTTTATACCATGAAAGTTTCTGCGGCTATGGGTGTCGTAAACTTAAGTTCAAACACCTTCCAATCTGTGCCTTATATTGAACAAGAATTACCTAAGAGTCTCTTGCCATATCTTGATTTGAATGAAACTTATATTTACAAATCTGATGCGGACGGCTCTGCTGTAAGTGGTGTTCAAAAAACTAAGGTTGTCATGGATGCATCAGGGAAACTTGATACACGTAATACAGATGCCATTAGTATTGCGACAAAATCTAACCCATCACAAAGTGATGTTGATAAGGTTCGTAATTATATTGACAAAAATATCCTTGGAACAGCTTCAGGGCAACTTGGTTCATATACAATTTCTTACAAGATTAAGGACACAGTTGATTCAGTCGAATTGGCTAAGAAATTGAATGCTGAAATCAAGAAAAATAATGGCATGCTCCTCTTTGAGCAATGGATGGAACGTGGTGTTAAACCAAACTTGAATGCTATTCAACGTAGCTGGAAAGGTAATACCGAAGGGGTTCATCAGGGTTCATATGCCAATGCTTTCCTTGATACTAACCTTTTGATTGTCAATGCACCTAAGAATCAAACTTATGATGTTACTTACAGCAAATCTGAGGTAACTGCTGGCGACACAACTCAGCCACAAATTCCGCTTATCCGTGATGTTGAAGGTAAGGAAGTGTCTGTACCTTCTGGTACAACTTTCAAAGCTGGTACGCTTCCAGCTGGTATTGAGTCTGTTTCTGTTGATGAAAATACAGGGGCTATCACAAGTAAGACTTCTGCAAATGCAACTCCTGGTTTGGTAAATGTGCCAATGCTTGTGACATATCCAGATGGAACAACTGAAACAGTTGATGTTCCAATTGAAATCAAGGCTAAACAAACAGATGCTGATAAGTATGAACCAACAGCTAAAGATCAAACGGTTAATATCGGAGAAACACCAGACGCTAAAGGTTCAATTGGCAACGTTTCAGATCTTCCAAGTGGTACTAAGTTTGAGTACAAGACACCAGTTGATACAACAACAGCTGGTGAAAAAGACGCAACAGTAGTTGTAACTTACCCAGACGGATCTAAGGATGAAGTTCCAGTTAAGGTAACCGTTAAAGATCCACGTACCGATGCGGATAAGAACACCCCAACAGCTAAGGATCAAACGGTTAATATCGGAGAAACACCAGATGCCAAAGGTTCAATTGGTAACGTTTCAGATCTTCCAAGTGGTACTAAGTTCGAATACAAGACACCGGTTGATACAACAACAGCTGGTGAGAAGGATGCAACAGTTGTTGTAACTTATCCAGATGGTTCTAAGGATGAAGTACCAGTTAAGGTAACCGTTAAAGATCCACGTACAGATGCAGACAAGAACACCCCAACAGCTAAGGATCAAACGGTTAATATCGGAGAAACTCCAGACGCTAAAGGTTCAATTGGCAACGTTTCAGATCTTCCAAGTGGAACAACTTTCGAGTACAAGACACCAGTTGATACAACAACTGCAGGTGAGAAGGATGCAACAGTAGTTGTAACTTATCCAGATGGTTCTAAGGACGAGGTTCCAGTTAAGGTAACCGTTAAAGATCCACGTACCGATGCGGATAAGAACACCCCAACAGCTAAGGATCAAACGGTTAATATCGGAGAAACACCAGATGCCAAAGGTTCAATTGGTAACGTTTCAGATCTTCCAAGTGGTACTAAGTTCGAATACAAGACACCGGTTGATACAACAACAGCTGGTGAGAAGGATGCAACAGTTGTTGTAACTTATCCAGATGGTTCTAAGGATGAAGTACCAGTTAAGGTAACCGTTAAAGATCCACGTACAGATGCAGACAAGAACACCCCAACAGCTAAGGATCAAACGGTTAATATCGGAGAAACTCCAGACGCTAAAGGTTCAATTGGCAACGTTTCAGATCTTCCAAGTGGAACAACTTTCGAGTACAAGACACCAGTTGATACAACAACTGCAGGTGAGAAAGATGCCACTGTTGTTGTCACTTACCCAGACGGATCTAAAGATGAAGTACCAGTTAAGGTAACCGTTAAAGATCCACGTACGGATGCGGATAAGAACACGCCAACAGCTAAAGATCAAACGGTTAATATCGGAGAAACACCAGATGCTAAAGGTTCAATTGGTAACGTTTCAGATCTTCCAAGTGGTACTACATTTGAATACAAGACACCAGTTGACACAACAACTGCAGGTGAGAAGGATGCGACAGTTGTTGTAACTTATCCAGATGGTTCTAAGGACGAGGTTCCAGTTAAGGTAACTGTTAAAGACCCACGAACAGACGCAGATAAGAATACACCAACAGCTAAAAATCAAACCGTTAACGTCGGCGAAACACCAGATGCTAAAGGTTCAATTGGTAACGTCTCAGACCTTCCAAGTGGTACTACATTCGAATACAAGACACCAGTAGATACAACGACTACAGGTGAGAAGGACGCAACTGTTGTCGTGACTTACCCAGATGGTTCTAAGGACGAAGTCCCAGTTAAGGTAACCGTTAAAGATCCACGTACGGATGCGGATAAGAACACGCCAACAGCTAAAGATCAAACGGTTAATATCGGAGAAACACCAGATGCTAAAGGTTCAATTGGTAACGTTTCAGATCTTCCAAGTGGTACTACATTTGAATACAAGACACCGGTTGATACAACAACTGCAGGTGAGAAAGATGCAACAGTCATCGTCACTTACCCAGACGGTTCTAAGGATGAAGTACCAGTTAAGGTTACTGTAGCCGCAAATCCAACTCAGGCTGATGTAAATACTCCTGTAGCTAAGGATCAAACGGTAAATATCGGAGAAACTCCAGATGCTAAGAACTCTATCGGTAATGTTTCAGATCTTCCAAGTGGTACTACATTTGAGTACAAGACACCAGTAGATACAACGACTACAGGTGAAAAAGACGCTACTGTTGTTGTGACTTACCCAGATGGTTCTAAAGATGAAGTCCCAGTTAAGGTGACTGTTAAAGATCCACGCACGGATGCGGATAAGAACGATCCAACTGCTAAAGACCAAACGGTTAAACCAGGGGATCAACCAAATGCCAAAGATTCAATTGGCAACGTAGGCGACCTTCCAGAAGGCACTAAATTTGAGTACAAGACACCAGTTGACACAACAACTGAGGGTGAAAAAGATGCGACAGTCGTAGTCACATACCCAGATGGCTCTAAAGATGAAGTTCCAGTTAAGGTAATCGTCAAAGATCCACGTACGGATGCGGATAAGAACGATCCAACTGCTAAAGACCAAACGATTAAACCAGGTGATCAACCAAACGCTAAGGATTCAATTGGCAACGTAGGCGACCTTCCAGAAGGCACTAAATTTGAGTACAAGACACCAGTTGACACAACAACTGAGGGTGAAAAAGACGCAACAGTTGTTGTGACATACCCAGACGGTTCAAAAGACGAAGTTCCAGTTAAGGTCATCGTTAAAGACCCACGCACAGATGCGGATAAGAACACTCCTGTAGCTAAGGATCAAACGCTTAATATTGGAGACACACCAGACGCTAAAGGTTCAATCGGTAACGTCGGTGATCTACCAGAAGGTACTAAGTTCGAGTACAAGACACCAGTTGATACAACAACTGAGGGTGACAAAGACGCAACAGTCATTGTCACTTACCCAGATGGTTCTAAAGATGAAGTCCCAGTTAAGGTGACTGTTAAAGATCCACGCACGGATGCGGATAAGAACGATCCAACTGCTAAAGACCAAACGGTTAAACCAGGGGATCAACCAAATGCCAAAGATTCAATTGGCAACGTCGGCGACCTTCCAGAAGGAACTAAGTTTGAGTACAAGACACCAGTTGATACAACCACAGAAGGCGAAAAAGACGCAATTGTTGTCGTAACATATCCAGACGGTTCTAAAGACGAAGTTCCAGTTAAGGTAATCGTCAAAGATCCACGTACGGATGCGGATAAGAACGATCCAACTGCTAAAGACCAAACGATTAAACCAGGTGATCAACCAAACGCTAAGGATTCAATTGGCAACGTAGGCGACCTTCCAGAAGGCACTAAATTTGAGTACAAGACACCAGTTGACACAACAACTGAGGGTGAAAAAGACGCAACAGTTGTTGTGACATACCCAGACGGTTCAAAAGACGAAGTTCCAGTTAAGGTCATCGTTAAAGACCCACGCACAGATGCGGATAAGAACACACCTGTAGCTAAAGATCAAACGGTTAAACCAGGTGATCAACCAAACGCTAAGGATTCAATTGGCAACGTAGGTGACCTTCCAGAAGGCACTAAGTTCGAGTACAAGACACCGGTTGACACAACAACAGAAGGCGAAAAAGACGCTACCGTTGTCGTGACATACCCAGATGGTTCTAAAGATGAAGTACCAGTTAAGGTAATTGTTAAAGATCCACGCACAGATGCGGATAAGAACACACCTGTAGCTAAAGATCAAACAGTTAAACCAGGTGATCAACCAAACGCTAAGGATTCAATTGGCAACGTCGGCGACCTTCCAGAAGGCACTAAATTCGATTACAAGACACCAGTTGACACAACAACTGAGGGTGAAAAAGACGCTACCGTTGTCGTGACATACCCAGATGGTTCTAAAGATGAAGTTCCAGTTAAGGTAATCGTCAAAGATCCAAGCACAGATGCAGACAAGAACACACCTGTAGCTAAGGATCAAACAGTTAAACCAGGCGATCAACCAAATGCTAAGGATTCAATTGGCAACGTAGGTGATCTTCCAAGTGGTACTAAGTTCGAGTACAAGACACCAGTTGATACTACAACTGAGGGTGAAAAAGACGCAACAGTCATCGTCACATACCCAGACGGTTCAAAAGATGAAGTCCCAGTTAAGGTAATCGTCAAAGATCCACGCACAGATGCAGACAAGAACACACCTGCTGCCAATACTCAAACAGTAATTATTCTTGAGACTCCAGAACCAATCAAATCGATTGAAAACCCAAATAATCTACCAGAAGGAACTAAGTTCGAGTATAAGACACCAGTTGATACTACAACTGAGGGTGAAAAAGACGCTGTAGTCGTTGTGACTTATCCAGATGGATCTAAGGATGAAGTTCCAGTTAAGGTCATCGTTAAAGACCCACGCACAGATGCGGATAAGAACACACCTGTAGCTAAAGATCAAACGGTTAAACCAGGTGATCAACCAAACGCTAAGGATTCAATTGGCAACGTAGGTGACCTTCCAGAAGGCACTAAGTTTGAGTACAAGACACCGGTTGACACAACAACTGAGGGTGAAAAAGACGCTACCGTTGTCGTGACATACCCAGATGGTTCTAAAGATGAAGTTCCAGTTAAGGTAATCGTTAAAGATCCACGCACAGATGCAGACAAGAACACACCTGTAGCGAAAGATCAAACGGTTAAACCAGGTGATCAACCAAATGCTAAGGATTCAATTGGCAACGTAGGTGATCTTCCAAGTGGTACTAAGTTCGAGTACAAGACACCTGTTGATACAACAACTGAGGGTGACAAAGACGCAACAGTTGTTGTGACTTACCCAGATGGTTCTAAGGATGAAGTCCCAGTTAAGGTAATCGTCAAAGATCCACGCACCGATGCGGATAAGAACACTCCAGTGGCGAAAGATCAAACGGTTAAACCAGGCGACCAACCAAACGCTAAGGATTCCATCGGTAACGTCGGTGACCTTCCAGAAGGAACTATCTTCGAGTACAAGACACCAGTTGACACAACAACTGAGGGTGAGAAAGACGCAACAGTCATCGTCAAATACCCAGATGGCTCTAGGGATGAAGTGCCAGTTAAGGTAATCGTCAAAGATCCACGCACAGATGCAGACAAGAACACACCTGTAGCTAAGGATCAAACGGTTAAATCAGGTGATCAACCAAATGCTAAGGATTCAATTGGCAACGTAGGTGATCTTCCAGAAGGCACTAAGTTCGAGTACAAGACACCAGTTGATACTACAACTGAGGGTGAAAAAGACGCTACCGTTGTCGTGACATACCCAGATGGTTCTAAAGATGAAGTTCCAGTTAAGGTAATCGTTAAAGATCCACGTACCGACGCCGATAAGAATACACCTGTAGCTAAGGATCAAACGGTTAAACCAGGCGATCAACCAAACGCTAAGGATTCAATTGGCAACGTAGGTGACCTTCCAGAAGGCACTAAGTTTGAGTACAAGACACCGGTTGACACAACAACTGAGGGTGAAAAAGACGCTACCGTTGTCGTGACATACCCAGATGGTTCTAAAGATGAAGTTCCAGTTAAGGTAATCGTCAAAGATCCACGCACAGATGCAGATAAGAATACACCAACGGTTGACAATCAAGAGACTAAAGCAACTCCAGTACCAACAGTGCATAAACCTGCTCCTGCATCAGATACAGTTCATGTCGCTTCAAAAGCAACACCAGCTGCAACTGATACTAAGCAAGCTTTGCCTGAGACAGGTGAAAACACATCATTATTGGCTACTCTATTAGGTGGTTTGATGACAGTGGCTGGACTTGGTTTAGCAGGAAAACGTAAAAAAGAAGACTAAGATAGTTCTTAGGTTAAATCCCTCAACATAGTTAGTTAGACTATCTCAGTTTTCGAAAAAAGAGACTCATCCCGATAGGGGTGGGTCTCTTTTGTGTCTGTTTTGAGACTGTTTTTTATTTATATTAAAAAATTAGATAAAAATTGAAAGGTGAGGGGGGATACTTCAAAAAGACATTAGTGACTTAGATTTTAGGAAAAGATTCCTATAAATAGCAATATGAATGAAAATACTTATATGAAAAGGTTTGTTGATTTTCATAAGAGTATAGTTACCCATCATAACTGTTTTTTTATATTGATTAAAAATTAGAGAAAATGCTTGCTTAAAGATTAAAAAAAGGATATGATAGACTTCGGAAGAAGGTTAATAAATGTATAGAGTGCGTGTTTTTTCAATAACGTCTTCGTTTTTTTGACGTGCCTTGGGGTACAAGGATTAACATATAGGAAGATTTTGAATGAAACAAGCAAATCATGTTTTTGAAAAAGTGACAAAGTACGCTATTCGTAAGTTGTCAGTAGGTGTAGGGCCAGTTGCTATCGGGACATTCTTGTTAGCAGGTGGTCTTTTCGTGTCTAAACCGGTTTCAGCGGACCAGGTTACGACAGATGCGTCGGTGCATATGGCCTATGTCACTGAAAATGAATTGACAGCTGAAGAGCAGAAGCAAGTGGTCCATGCTATTCCCAAGGAATATCAAAATGATGACACTTTTTATCTGGTCTATAAACGCAAAGGAGACAGTCAAGCTACTCTTCCACAGACAGGAAGCTCTGACTGGGCAGTAACAGGTTTGGGACTGGCAACAGCGACTATGGCTGTGCTGCTCTTTTCAAAAAAACATCGAAAGAAAATTATTGGTTTGGTCTTGATTGGGGCCGCAGGGCAAAGTCTACTTGTGCCCATAGAGGTTCTTGCTTTGCAAAACAAGGAGTTACAGTCCTATAATCAGACTCTTGCTGTTTCAACTGAAGCAGATTTGGCCAAGGGTGTTATTGCAATCGATGGTTATGAGTATGTCGGTTATCTGCGTTACTCAGCTAAGCCAGAGCTTGAACAACCTTTGGAGAATACTATCAAAGGACTTGAGTCTTCAATAAAAGAAGATAATACAGTTAGTCAGGGGACAGCTGATAAGGATCGTAAGGGAATCAGTTGGAAAAAAGGAACTCAGGAGCCAGGTCATGAGGGCGAGGCTCTCGTTCAACCCGCCAATCCAGAGTATACTGGTCCAATCAGTGCTAAAGGTACGCAAGAATCGGGTCACGAAGGCGAAGCTGTGGTTCAACCAGCTAATCCAGAGTATACCGAACCAATTAGTATTAAAGGTACTCAAGAATCAGGTCACGAAGGTGAGGCTGTGGTTCAACCTGCAAATCCAGAATATACGGGTCCAATCAGTGCTAAAGGCACACAAGAGGTTGGCCATGAAGGTGAGGCTCTAGTTCAGCCCGCCAATCCAGAGTACACTGGTGTTATCAGTGCTAATGGCACACAAGAAGTTGGTCATGAGGGAGAAGCGTGGGTTCAACCTGCCGCTCCAGAATATACCGGCCCAATCAGTGCTAACGGCACACAAGAAGTTGGCCACGAAGGCGAGGCTCTAGTTCAACCCGCCAGTCCAGAGTACACTGGTGTTATCAGTGCTAACGGCACACAAGAAGTTGGCCATGAAGGTGAAGCTCTCGTTCAACCTGCCAATCCAGAGTACACTGGTTCAATCAGTAGCGATACTACAAGTGCCAATGGTACTCAGGAAGTTGGTCATGAGGGTGAAGCATGGGTTCAACCCGCCAATCCAGAGTATACTGGTCCAATTAGTGCCAATGGTACTCAAGAAACCGGTCATGAAGGCGAGGCAGCTGTTCAACCCGCCAATCCAGAGTATACCGGCCCAATCAGTGCTAACGGCACGCAAGAGGTTGGTCATGAAGGCGAGGCAGCTGTTCAACCTGTTAACCCAGACTATACAGGTAAACTGGAAGCCAAGGGTACACAGGAATCTGGTCACGAAGGCGAAGCGGCTGTTCAACCAACGAATCCAGAATATACCGGTAAACTAGAAGCTAAGGGTACACAAGAATCAGGCCACGAAGGTGAGGCCCTTGTTCAACCTGAGAATCCTGTTCATACCCCAGTTGTCGGTAGTATCACAGAGACTGAAACGCAAGCCATCGATTATCCTATCGAAGTGATTACGGATGATAGCAAGTATGTGGATGAAGAAGTGGTTGAACAAGAGGGCCAAAAAGGTAGCCAAGAAATCCAGAAAATTTACCAAACCATTGATGGTGTCAAGGTTGGTGAGCCGACTATTGTGTCAGGTAAGGTTATTGAGGTGCCACAACCTAGAAAAATCCGTCGTGGCAGCAAGCCTCTAGATGGCACAACGACCGAAGAATCTATTGTAGAGCTTCCATTTAAAGAAATTGTCCAAGAAGATGACACACTTGAGAAGGGTACCTTGCAGGTTGTCCAAGAAGGTCAAAAAGGACAAAATAAAATCACCAAGGTTTATAAGACTTACAAGGGTAATAAGACAGCTGAAGAACCTACGGTCACTGAAACAGTGCTAGTGCCTGTCCAAGATCGTATCGTTCGCAAAGGGACTAAGGTATCTGAAAAACCAGTGCTTACGCTGACACAGATTGACAAGGATGACTTGGGTCGTAGTGCTAAACTTAGCTATAATTTGACGAATCCAGGTTCAGCAGCTATCACGACTATTAAGGCGGTCCTCAAGCAGGATGGGCAGGTTGTTCAAACGCTTGATATTCCTAGCACGACCTTGACTGCTGACCTAACCAACTTAGCCTATTACAAGCCTTATACCCTCACAACAACCATGACCTTTGATCGTGGCAATGGTGAGGAGAGTCAGGTCTTGGCAGACCAAACTCTCCAACTGGATCTCAAGAAGGTTGAGCTTAAAGATTTTGCACGGACAGATTTGATCAAGTATGACAATCAAACAGAGGTGGACGAGACTCGTCTGACAGCTGTGCCTCAAGATCTCACGAATTACTACTTGAAACTGACTTCTGCGGATCAAAAGACGACTTACTTGGCAGTGAAAGCTATCGAAGAAACAACAGTTGATGGGAAGGCGGTTTATAAGGTAACTGCAGAAGCGGACAATTTGGTTCAACGTGATGCCCAAAACCATTTTGCACAAACCTATAGCTATTACATTGAGAAACCTAAGGCTAGCCAAGCCAATGTCTATTATGATTTTGCTGACTTGGTCAATGCCATTCAAGCGAATCCATCTGGTGAATTTAGACTTGGCCAAAGTATGAGTGCTCGTCACGTCGTTCCAAACGGTAAATCATACATTACGACCGAATTTACTGGTAAGTTGCTCAGTGATGGTGACAAACGCTATGCCATCTATGATTTAGAGCATCCATTGTTTAATGTTATCAATGGCGGAACTATCAAGAACATCAACTTTGAAAATGTAGATATCAACCGCCCTGGTCAAAATCAAATCGCGACTCTTGGATTTAACCTTAAAAACAAAGGTCTGATTGAAGATGTTAAGGTGACTGGTTCGGTTACTGGTAACAATGATGTGGCTGGTATCGTCAATAAGATTGATGAAGATGGCAAGGTTGAAAATGTTGCCTTTATCGGTAAGATTGACTCTGTCGGTAATAACTCAACAGTTGGTGGGATTGCTGGTTCAAACTACATGGGATTCGTCAACAGAGCCTATGTGGATGCGACTATTACAGCTCAAAATGCCAATGCAAGTATGCTGGTGCCATTTGTCACTTACATGCTTAACAGTTGGAAGTCAGGAACTAAGGCCAAGGTGACCAATTCAGTAGCCAAGGGTGTTCTTGATGTCAAAAACACACGAAATGTCGGTGGTATTGTCGCTAAGACTTGGCCATACGGTGCTGTTCAAGATAACGTGACCTATGCCAAGGTTATTAAAGGTCAAGAAATCTTTGCTTCGAATGATGTCAATGATGAAGATGGTGGTCCTTATATCAAAGATCTCTTTGGTGTTGTCGGCTATAGCTCGGCCGAAGATGGCACTGGTAAAGATACTAAGAGTCCTAAAAAACTCAAACATTTGACTAAAGAAGAGGCTGACAAGCGTGTCGAAGGTTACAAGATTACAGCTGATACATTTGTCAGCGAGCCATACGCGTTGAATACTCTTAATAAGGCTTCTAGTCAAGCAGAGTTTGCCAATATTCAAGACTATAATCCAGAATACAAGCAGGCTTACAAGAATATTGAGAAATTCCAGCCATTCTATAACAAGGATTATATTGTCTACCAAGCCAACAAACTGGCTAAAGACCATAACTTGAATACCAAAGAGGTGCTCTCAGTGACACCAATGAATGACAGTAATTTTGTCACTGACCTAAGTGCTGCTAATAAAATTATTGTTCATTATGCTGATGGTACCAAAGACTACTTCAAGCTTTCAGAGAGTTCAGAAGGGTTGAGCAATGTTAAGGAATATACTGTCACTGATTTGGGTATCACGTACACCCCAAATATCGTTCAAAAAGACCACTCAAGCCTTATCAATGGCATCGTTGATATCCTGAAACCGATTGAGTTGCAGTCTGATCCGATTTACCAAAAACTTGGTCGTACAGGTCCAAATAAGGTCAATGCTATCAAGAACCTCTTCTTGGAAGAAAGCTTTGAGGCTGTTAAGGCTAATTTGACGAACCTTGTGACTAAGCTGGTTCAAAATGAAGATCACCAGCTTAACCAATCACCAGCTGCTCAACAAATGATTCTTGACAAGGTTGAGAAGAATAAAGCAGCCCTCTTGCTAGGTTTGACCTACTTGAATCGTTATTACGGTGTGAAGTTTGATGATGTTAATATCAAAGAAATCATGCTCTTCAAACCAGATTTCTATGGTAAAAATGTGGATGTCCTTGACCGTTTGATTGAGATTGGCTCTAAGGAAAATAATATCAGTGGTTCAAGAACATACGATGCCTTTGGTGAAGTTCTCGCAAAATATACTAAATCTGGAGATTTAAACGACTTCCTTAATTACAACCGAAAACTCTTTACCACTATCGACAATATGAATGATTGGTTCATCGATGCCGCTAAGGATAAGGTTTACGTTGTAGAGAAGGCTTCTCAAAATGAAGGTGTTGGTGAGCACAAGTATCGTGTTTATGACAACCTTAGTCGTGGTCTCCACCGCAAGATGATTTTGCCTTTGTTGAACCTTGATAAGACAGAGATGTTCTTGATTTCTACCTATGATACTATGTCTTATGGAACAGCTAACAAGTACAACACAACCCTAGAGAAGTTGAAACCAGAGATTGATCTAGCGGCCCAACGTCAAATCAACTATCTTGATTTCTGGCAAAGATTGGCTGCAGATAATGTCAAAAACAAATTGTTCAAAGACATTGTCAATCCAATCTGGGAAGGTTTCTATGTCTGGGGTCATGGTTGGCCAGGTTGGCCAGAGCGCTACGGTCAATTCAAGAACAGTACGGAAGTCTATGCGCCAATCCGTGAAATCTATGGACCAGTCGGTGAGTATTACGGTGATAACGGAGCTATGGCTGGTGCCTATGCTGCCATCTACGACAATCCATATGATAATCGTGCCAAGGTTACTTATGTCATGTCTAACATGATTAGCGAGTACGGTGCTTCAGCCTTTACGCATGAAACGACTCATATTAATGACCGTATTGCCTACTTTGGAGGTTTTGGTCGTCGTGAAGGAACAGACGTTGAAGCCTATGCCCAAGGAATGTTACAATCACCAGCGACTCAAGGTCACCAGGGTGAATACGGTGCTCTAGGACTCAACATGGCCTTTGAAAGAGAAAATGATGGTAATCAGTGGTACAACACCAATCCAAACAAGTTGAACTCTCGTGAAGCCATTGACCGTTACATGAAGGGCTACAACGACACCCTCATGCTTCTTGATTCGCTGGAAGGAGAAGCAGTCCTCAGTCAAGGCAAACAAGAGCTCAATAACGCATGGTTCAAGAAGGTCGATAAACAGCTACGAGGCAATAGTAAGAACCAATACGACAAGGTGCGTGCTCTAAGTGATAGCGAAAAGGCTATTAGCTTGACTTCTATTGATGACCTTGTGGATAATAACTTCATGACCAATCGTGGACCTGGCAATGGTGTTTATAAACCTGAGGACTTCTCTTCTGCCTATGTCAATGTGCCTATGATGTCTGCCATTTATGGTGGTAATACCAGCGAGGGCTCTCCAGGTGCCATGTCCTTCAAGCACAATACCTTCAGACTCTGGGGTTACTACGGCTATGAAAAAGGCTTCTTAGGTTATGCGACCAACAAGTATAAACAAGAAGCAAAAGCGGTTGGTAAGAACACCCTTGGTGATGACTTTATCATTAACAAGATTTCTGATGGCCAGTTCAACTCCCTAGAAGACTTCAAGAAGGCCTACTTCAAAGAAGTCAAAGAAAAAGCGTCTCATGGTTTGACAACAGTTACTATTGATGGTACATCAGTAAGCTCTTATGATGATTTGTTAGCCTTGTTTAAAGCGGCAGTCGCCAAAGACGCTGCCAGTCTTAAAACAGATAATAACGGTAATAAATCTGTGTCAACAAGCCATACGACAAAACTCAAAGAAGCTGTCTATAAGAAACTCCTACAAGAGACAGATAGTTTCACAAGTTCTATTTTCAAATAATAGATGAAGGAATCCCTTTTAGTAACTGCCAAAGGGATTTTTGAGTCTGTCGAGAATGCGGGTAGTAGGGGCCTCTAGGTCAGTATTAGCAAGGGATTGAGAGATGTGGGGTAAGCTGTTAAAACATTTTCTTTTTGAAGGGAGAGAATTTTGTATTTTAATAAATATCACCAAAACTAAAAAATATGGTTAGAGTGACGAAGGTTTTTAATAAAAGATGGTTTGATATAAAAGTATTTTAAAAATTATAAAACTGACAAAATAGGGAATTGTGCTAAATAAAAGCACGAATGTTTTGAAGTTTCAAAGCACTTAGATAAAAGTTTTAAATTAATGTTTTCTAATAAAAGTTAAACTTTTACACAATTATTAGTATATATTTGACAATTTAATAATTATAGTATAAAATGGAAATTGTATATAAAGTAATTTGGATATTGAGGAAATTTATTATTATGAGAGATATGTTTAATAAACGCCAACATTTTTCATTAAGAAAATACAGCTTTGGTGTAGCCTCTGTCCTTTTGGGAGTTTCAATCTTCTCAAATGCACAGGGTGCCCAAGCTGATGAAACGGTAGCCCCAACTACCGCAGGTATGGAAACAACTGCTGAGCCAGATGTCGTCGTGGAGCAATCAACGCCAACAACATCAGTAGCTCCAGCAACAACAGAAAACGCACCAAGTTCAGTCTCTACTGTGGCCTTGGCTAGTGAACAACCACAATCAGCAGCTCAAGACAGCCAAGCAGCTTCAACAACTAGTCAAACAGCAACTAGTTCAGAAGTAGCTTCTCAGGCTGCATCGCAAGCGAGCTCTGAGTCTGCAACAGCGACTGCTTCATCTGTAGCTACAAGTGCTCAAGCTCTTAGCTCAACAGCTGTAGCAGAAACTCCTGTTGCTGGTCAAGTATCAGCACAAACAAGTGCGGATGCTTCAGTTGCGACTACAGCAGAAACTGCAAGTGCAGAGTCTACAACTAACGCTGTAAATAGCGTCCTTAAAGTAGCGACTAGCGAGTTGGCCGTGACAGGCAGTGAATTGAATGCTGCTGAAGCAAGTCTTAACTCTGAAAATCTCATCAACGCTATGGGACTTGCAGTATCAAACCGTAGCCTTCGTACAGCTGATGCGGTTGCTGTTTTGACAAATGCTGGAGCAGGCTCAACAAACCCTGACTTGACAAACCTTGGCTACAAACTTGCCTTTTTGCCAGAGCGTCAACAATACTTTGTTAACATTGATTACATCAACCACCTCAAAGTCGGTCGTGATAACCGTGGAGTAATGAGACCTTATGACTACATTACAAACGGTAATTACATGGTTGTCGTTAACTATGCTAACCTTGGTATTATTGACTATGTTGATGAAGCAGGAAACAAGATCCCTGGATCTTCAACCTACCGTATCAATAACTCAACTGAAACAATCACAGCAAACGGTAAGACTTACAATAAAATCTACGATGCTGGTGTAACAGAACTTCCACCAGTACCAGCAGGATACCGCATCAAGTATGCATCTGCTGACAAATCTAAAGCTAATGCTTACGTAGATGTCTTGAAGTCAGAACGTCAATACGACTATAACAACGGTATTGCAACAATCCGTTCAGAACGTGCTTGGGACCGTAACCAAAGCCGTGTCGTTGACCTTGTTCAATTTGCCAACGGTTCACAAGGTTTGGACGCTTCAATTGATGCCAATGGTGGTGGTCAATACCTAGCTCCAGGTTACCGTTACCACATTATCGTTGAAAAAGACACTAAAGATGTCACAAAAGCAACAAGTCAAACAGTAACTTACACTGGTGCTGATACGAAGACACCAGCTGCTAACACTCAAAATGACTTTAGCTTCAACGGTAAAGAAGACCCTACAACTAACACAACAACTTGGACAGAAACGACTCACACTTATGGAACAGTTAAGACTCCAGTTGTTACTGGTTACTATGCTGATAAAGCTGTAGCAGGTGGTAAGACAGTTACTCCAGATGCACCAAATGCAACAGACACAGTGACATACAAAGCCTTTGGTAAATTTATCGCTGTGGATGAAAATGGAAATCCAATTCCAGGTGTATCAACAACTGCCTACACAAACGATCCAAATGATGCGACTAAGATGATTGCCATCGACAAGACGCTTCCAAGTATCCCTGGCTACACTGTTAAGGTTATCCCTGCATCACCATCAAATCCAGGTGAAGATACTCGCGTTGTTTATGTAGCAATCGTTAACGATGTGACTAAGGCGACTAAACAAACTGTTACCTTCCAAGGTGCTGGCGATAAAACTCCAGCTGCAGATGTGAAATCTGACTATACCTTTGCAGGTAAGGATAACCAAGCGACTGGTAAGGTGACTTGGAATGAAACTAGCCACACTTACGGTACAGTTAAGGTTCCTGTTGTGAATGGCTACTTTGCCGATAAAGCCGTAGCAGGTGGTAAGACAGTTACTCCAGATGCTCCAGAAGCGACTGATACTGTAACTTACAAGGCCTTTGGTAAATTCGTCATTGTTGATGAAAATGGTAACCCAATTGCAGGTGTGTCTGATACTGCCTACATCAATGATCCTAACGATCCAACTAAGATGATTGCAGTTGACAAGAACTTGCCAACTATCCCAGGTTACACTGCTAAGGTTGTACCTGCAACACCAGGTGACTTGTCTAGTGATACTAAGGTTGTTTACGTTAAGAACAACCAAAAAGCAAGTGTTACTTACCGCGATGAAACAAGTGGTTCAACCCTTGAAACTGTTGCTTTGGCTGGTAAGTCTGGTGAAGCGGTTAACTATTCAACAGCTGAACGTATCAAACACTATCAAGGCCTTGGCTATGTCCTTGTAACAGATGGTTACCCAGCTGGTGCAAGCTTTGACTTGGATAGCACAGTTGACCAAGCTTGGACAGTAAGCTTCAAACGTGTAGCACTTGACTTTAATCCAGACAATGCTCACGAACCAGGAACACCAATCTATCCTAACCAACCAAACGGTCCAAAATGGCCAGCTAAGGATGCTTACCTTAAAGATGTGACATACACTGTTCACTATGCAAGCAAAGATAGCAATGCTAAATTGCCAGCAGACAGTGTTCAGAAAGCACAATGGAAACGTTCATTGACGCTTGACTCTGTAACAGGTGATATTCTTACTGCAGGTGAATGGAAGGCAGATAAGACTAAGTTTGATATCGTGATTACACCAATGGTAAACGGTTACTTCGCAGATAAAGGTCGTGTGGCTTCTCAAGATGTCACTATGGACAGCAAGGTTGAGACTGTTACTTACACTAAATTCGGTAAGATTATTGCCGTTGATGAAAAAGGTAATCCAATTCCAGGTGTTGAAGCAGTTACTTACACAAATGATCCTAACGATCCAACTAAGGCTGCTATGACTCTTGTTCCTGAAGTGAAAGGTTACAAGGCTGATAAGACTGGTGTGACACCAAGCAACCCTGGTGAAGATACAAAGGTTGTTTACAAGGTGGTTAATGCAGAACCTGCTAAACCGGCAGTTAACAAAGAAGTTGGTACTATCGTTGTTATCTACCGTGACGAGTATGGTAACCAAATCAAGATGCCACTTGTGATCACTAACTCTGTTGGTTCAGAAGTTAATGTTCATGGTGATCGTTACATCTACCGTAACGGTGTGAAATATGAATTGATCCGTCAAGAAGGTAAATCTACAGACAAGATGACAGAAGGTCAAACAGTCGTAACTTACATCTACCGTAAGGTCGAAGATGGCTCAACACCTTCAAATGGCAATGGTGGTCAATCTGGAAGCTCAACTTCTAAAGCTGTAAAAGCAACTTCAAACGGTTCTAAAGGATCTAAGGGTTCTGGATCTGGATCAGCAGCTGATGGCGCTTCAGACGGTAAAGGTTCAGATAAGAAGAAATCTGGAAATAAAGATGGTAAGAAGGCAGATGGTTCTGATAAAGCTAAAGAAGGCGATGAACAATTGCCAGTAACAGGTGAGTCAGATAATAACCTTGCAGCAATGGGTGTTGTTGTCATGGGACTCATGTCAGGACTTGCGGCTATGAATCGTCGTAAAAACCAAGACTAAGATTTCCACACCTTATCTCTCATAAAATCCAAAAATAAAATCTCTCTCGAGTGTGATTGCTCGGGAGAGATTTTTTGTTTGTGGATAAAATTCACGGAATCTCCCAAGGTTTGTGAATCTTTTAAGCAGTATTTAGCTTGATAAGGTACAATAGAGTAAGACAAAACGAATGAGGAGACTGTCATGAAGTTTTTACATACGTCAGATTGGCATGTGGGGCGAACCCTCAATGGCTGGTCTTTGTTGGAGGAGCAGGCGTGGGCCTTTCAACAGATTGTGGATTTGGCTATTAGCGAAAAAGTGGATGGGGTTATCATTGCGGGAGACCTCTATGACCGTGCGGTGCCCCCTGTGGATGCGATTAAGCTTTTTAATAAGACCTTGGCCCGCTTGGTACTGGAGGAGCAGATTCCTGTCTATGCGATCAGTGGTAATCATGATGGAGCTGAACGTTTGCATTTTGGGCGTGACTTCTTTCAACCTCAGGGCCTTCATTTAAGCACACGTTTGGAGGAGGCTTTTGAGCCTATTGAGTTGGAGGATTGCCAGATTTTCCTGCTGCCTTTTATCGATCCTATTGATGCTCGTATTTACTATAAGGACGATGAGGATAAGGAAATTCAGGGGATTTGTGATGCCTTGGGCTACATTATTGAAGATATGGAAAAAGCATTTGATCCTGAAAAAGCCCATATTTTGGTGACGCATTTTGCGGTTTCTAAGAAGGATGATAGCGATGGTCAAAGTCTACGGGAATTGATGTTGTCTGAAACTAGCAATACGGTAGGTGGCCTTACCAATGTGACCAGTGACCTTTTCAAGGCTTTCGATTATGTGGCCTTAGGGCATATCCATACGCGTTTTGCCAGTCCGACCAAGCGCGTGCAATATTCAGGCAGTCCAATCGCCTTTAATGTCAAGGAAGCCAAGCGTAAGGAAGAAAAGGGTGTCTATATTCTTGAATTGGATGCGTCTGGTGATTTGTCTCAGACCTTCCATCCTCTAGAGGTCAGACGGCCGATTGTGGTTTTACAGGCGCCTTTTGAAACCTTGATGTCACCTGAATTTTATAAGGAGCAACCTTGTCAAAAGGCCTGGTTTGCCTTTGATATTCAATTGTCCAGCCGTAAGGAATTAGAGGGCATCAATGTGCGTGCCCGTCTGGAAGAGATTTATGGGACAGATATTGTAGAAATCACTTTCAGTCGTTTGGGTGATGTCAGGGAAGAAAGCCTGACCGTCGATCAGCACTTAAAAGATTTGGAAATGCAGTCGCCACAGGAAATTGTCTCTGATTTTTACCAGACAGTGACTGGGGGCGACGTCTTATCTGAGAGACAAACAGCCCTTGTGGAAAGCATTTTTGAGGAGATTGAGAGGAGTCGACAATGAGACCAGTCCAGTTAGAATTGACCAATTTTGGACCTTATCGTAAGGAAGTCATCAATTTCACCCAGTTTGACCATGCTCCCCTCTTTTTGATTGGTGGTGACACAGGGGCTGGTAAGAGTACTCTCTTTGACGCTATGACAGTGGCTTTATTTGCGACGACCAGTGGTGATCGTAATGTTGAGGAGATGCGGTCGACCTTTGCTGGTCCAGAGGATGATTTGACCAAGGTGACTTTTTACTTCCAACAAGGCAACCACCTTTATCGCATTGAGCGAGTTCTCCAGCAGGAGAGAGCCAAGCGGGGTGGTGGTACGACCATTCAAAAAGCAACGGCTTCACTGGTTATTGTGGATAAAATTGGTGGTCAGGAAATTGAAAAGCTTGGGGATAAAATCAAGGAAGTGAGTGACCAGATTGAGCAGATTTTGGGTCTCAATGCCGAGCAGTTCAAACAGATTATTCTCCTTCCGCAAAATGATTTCAGTCGTTTCTTGAAAGAAGATTCCAAGACCAAGACTCAAATTTTGAAGAAAATCTTTGGAACGGGTATCTTTGACCGTTTTCAAAAGAGTTTGGAAGAGCGTCTTCGCCAGAGCAACAAAGATATGGAGAACCGTCAAGCTCAGCTAGATGGCCATTTTACCAGTCGGGTTTGGTCTGAGGAAGAATTAGCTGTCTTAGCCCAAACACCGGCCTCTGAAAAATTGGCACGTCTTGAAGACCTTTTGGCACAACGTCAAGATAATCTTAAAGAGCAGAAAAGTATCTTGAAGGATGCCCATGAGGACTTGGCTAAGCTACAAAAGAGCTTGCAAAGTGCTCAAGATGTGGCAAAGATTTTCCAAGAATTGGAGCAAGCCAAGGAGCGTTACCGTCTAGAAATTGAGGAAGGGGCTCAGGAACAGGCAGAAGCGAAATCGCATCTGGAGGAATTACAGTTTGCCCAAGGGTTGCAGGAAACCATCAGCAGCTTGAAGCAGTATCAGAAGCAGTTGTTGCAATTAGAACAGGACCTTGTGATTGCTCAGGAAGCACTAAGTGATCAGGAGCAGGCTTTTAAGGAAGTCCAGGCTCAAAAAGAGGCGTTTGCAACCCAATCTGAGGATTTTCTTCAAAAAGAAGAGAAAATGGAAGCATGGAAAGAGGCTATTATCTATGCCCAGAGTCTTGCTCAAGAGCAGGAAAAAATCAAACGGTCCAGTGCTAACTACAAGCAGTTGGAGGAAAACTATCAGCAGGCTTCGAAAGAGATTGAGACTCTTAACAAGTCCTTGTCAGATTTGGAGGCCAATCGTCTTGGTTTAGAGAGTTTGCATGAGGCTGAAAAACTCCTCCAGTCTGTGGGCTACAGTGTGGATAAGCAACTGGCTCAGGATCTTAAAGAAATAGAGGGCTTGAATCAGGAGTTGGCAAAGACCGAAAAGCGTCATCAAACCTTATCTTTGGATAGTGACCAAGCTCAAGAAATCTTAAATGAATTGGAAGAGAAGTTAAGAACGACTTTGGCTTCACGTCGTCAGCTCATGATTGCCCAGTTGCAGGCAGAATTAGAGGATGGACAGCCCTGTATGGTCTGTGGTTCCTTGGAACATCCTAAGGTCGATGGGACACAGGTTGATGAAGCGGCCTTGAAGGATCTCATGGACCAGGTGGAGGAACTTCAAGCTCAAAAAGAAAAGCAAGTCGCTACCTTGTCAAATCGCCAGGCTACCTTGAGTGAAGTTGAGACTAAGCGCCAAGATATGCTTGAGCAAGTGGCTAAAGTTAAGTTAACTCTTGAAAAACACTATCAAGAACTCGAAGAGCAAGTTAAGGGACAGTTTGATTTTGATTTTTCAGAGGACTATGGAGCTGACCGTGGACAAGCCTTGTTGAGTGCTGTTGAGAAGCATTATCAAGAACTCCAAAAACGCTATGAGAAGGAAGAGGCAGACCGTGTCCATTATCAAAATGAGTTAGGACGAGCTCAGGAAAAAGCGACAGATTTGGCTAAGAGCTATCAAGAGGCCAAGGCAGCTCTCGACCAAGCTAAGGAGCGCTTAAAAGATTTGCAGGTAGCTCATCCGGAACTGGAGTCTGTAGAGGTTTATCAAGAACGGATTTCCCTTGCGAAGCAGGAGTTGGACCTCTACAATAAGCAGATTAAGGAAAATAGTGAAGCCTACAACCAACTTCATGCCGACATTCAAGGCATCAAGGGGCAACTTGAGAGCTTGACCAAGTCTAAAGAAAAGACCAGCCAAGAAACGAAGCGTCTATTGGCTGAATTAAATCAAAGTCTTAAGGCTGAAGGGGCGCTCACCAATGACCTAGAACAAATCCAGCTTTGGCTGCTTGAAGTGAACAAGCAAGCTATTCCTAAGCTTCAGGCTCAATTGACAAGTTACCAAACCCTTAAACAAGAATTGCAGACCCAGATTAGTAAGGACAAAGAGCTTCTCCAAAATCATGAAAAACCAGATTTGGCCGCTTTAACACAAGAGGTTCAAACCAGTCAGGAAAGCTATGATAAGCAACTGGCTCAGGTGTCTGTCATGGAGAAGGGACTTAAGGATGCGACGGCTACCTACCAAGCCGCCAAAACCCTTCAAGACAGTAATCAAGAGGCTTTTAAAGCTCACCAAGAACTCAGTGATTTGGTTAAGGTAGTCAAGGGAGAAAATACTGCTCTGACTGGTCGTCTCAATCTTGAGGTCTATGTTATCCGTCAGTATTTCCAACAAATCTTGGATTATGCCAATGCCAACTACATCGGTCTCTTAACGGATAATCGCTATTCCTTTGTCTTGAGCGAGGAAGGACGTAGGGCGCGTGATCACTTTGGTTTGGATATCAACGTCTATGACCAGTTGACAGGTAGTGAACGCTCCGTTAAATCCTTGTCTGGTGGTGAAACCTTTATCGCCGCACTGGCCATTGCCCTATCCCTCTCAGAAGTTGTCCAAAATACCAGCAAGGGTGCTGTCGTTGAGGCACTTTTCATCGACGAAGGTTTCGGTTCGCTAGATAAGGAAGCCCTCACCAAGGCTATCTCTGTCCTAGAACAAATCGGAGAAAACCGCATGGTCGGAGTCATCAGCCACGTGGACGACATGAAAGAAGGCATCGCTCAACAACTGGCCATCATCAAGTCACACGATGGTAGCAGCCGCATTAAAATTGTGGATAAGGGGTAGGAGAAATCGAGAGTTTAAGAGACCTCACTCAAAACCTTTAAGCATTCTAAGAGATAGTTCCTCATCAGGGCTATCTCTTTTTCTATTCTCTTTTTTGAAGCTTTTTAACTGTCAGTTTTTTCTGAAAATAAAAGGAAATTAGTTTGAAAAAAACCTCTCATAAAAAAGCTAATCTATTAGAAAATTAAGTGATACTATGGTATAATTTAATATGGTTAAGTCTCGATAAAAGCAAGGAAAAAAGTGTATAGAGTATGTTTTAGGTCCCTATCTCTTGCGACCTAAAAGTTGTTATTAAACTCTTAGAGTGTTTCTGGAAAGCTTATGTCGGTTTGAGACAGGAAAAGAAAAAATTGTACTAGCTAGAAAAAAATAAGAAATAAAAAATGACAGAAAAAATTTCCGTAATTATTCCCGTTTACAATGTGGAAAATCAACTCCAGACCTGTCTAGACAGTGTCCTGGGGCAGACCTATCAAAATCTTGAAATCATCCTTATCAATTATGGCTCAATAGATGACAGTGATGCCATTTGCCGTAGCTATGCTGCTAGGGATTCTCGCATTCTCTATTTCAAAAAGGATAATGGAGGGCTTTCAGATGCTCGCCATATTGGTATTCGTCAGGCTAAGGGAGCTTACGTCACTTATGTGGATGCTGAGGATTGGGTAGAGCCAACTTATCTGGAGGAGCTCTATCAGGCGCTTCAGGCTCACAAGGCAGATATGGCAGTAGCCAATTACAGTGTTTATAAGGAATCGGAAGATCGCTTTTATTTTTATATCAAGGATGAAGATTATTACGAGCAGGTGTATTCACCCGCCCAGATTATTGATGGGCTCTTTGAAGAAACCAATAACATTAACATCGCCTTGATTTCTGCGACAGGTAAACTCTACAAACGTTCCTTGTTTAATGACTTGCTTTTCCCAAAAGAGCATGCAGGGGAGGATGGCTTTTTCAACCTTAAAGCTTATCTCATGAGTGAGCGTACGGTTTACCTTAATAAGGGACTTTATGTTTACCGTGAGAGTCCAGAGATGCCATCAGCGACTTGGATGCAAGACTGGATGATGACCTTAGTTTATGCCATGGAGGAGCGCTTGGCTATTGTTGCTAGCCATGGTTTCCCTCTGGAAAAATACATGGTTACCTACCGTCAGATGCTAGAGGCTTGTTTGAAAAATGTAGAGGAGCAAGGTCTCACAGATTCTGATGCCTACCGCTCCATTCAGGAAAAATTCCAGGTCTTGAGTTTGGCCCCTCAACGTTATGAGACTAAGAAACGTGCCATTGTTCTAGCAGCTAACTATGCTTATGTTGACCAAGTGCTTACGACCATCAAATCTATCGTTTTCCATCATCGCAATATTCGTTTTTACTTGATTAACGATGATTTTTCTCAAGAGTGGTTTAGAGGACTTAACCGTCATCTGGCTGCTTTTGGTAGTGAAGTGATTAACTGTCGTGTGGATAGTAGTCAGATCAAGCAATACAAGACTAATAGCAACTATGCTAGCTATCTTCGCTATTTTGTGGCGGACTTTGTGTCTGAGGAACGAGCTCTCTATTTGGATAGTGACATGGTGGTTACAGGTTCTCTAGAAGATCTCTTTACCCTTGATTTAAAAGGTCGCCCTTTGGCTGCTGTGCGTGATTATGCCATTCAGGTTCAAGACCGTCAGGCAATGTTTGATGCAGGTTTCATGGTGATTGATACAGCTTATTGGAAACAGTACAATATGAGACGCCACTTGATTGACATGACCAGCGAATGGCATGATAAGGTTCCATTTGCGGAGCAGTCCATTCTAAATATGGTCTTCCGTAACAACTGGTTGCCTTTGTCTTTTGATAACAATTATGCGGTCACCAAGTCTAGTCTAGCCGGTTTCCATTTGCCAAATGGTCAAGACTATCCTAAGGTTCTGCATTATGCCTCACACCGTAAGCCTTGGTTGCCTTTAGCCTGCCAAGCCTATCGTGAGGTCTGGTGGTTCTATGCTCAAATGGATTGGTCAGGGGTCGCTGAAAATGCTGCCTTATCACCACTTTCAGAGGACATGATTTATCCTAAGGGTCGTCCATTCACTTGTTTGGTCTACACCAACATTTCGGAAATACCGCATTTGACGGATCTTATCTCGGCTCTTCCTAAGGTACAGTTTAAAATTGCCTCTCGTCAGCATGTGACAGATAAACTGGCCCAATTGATTACCTATCCAAATGTGACGGTTTACTCAGCCATTGCAGGTTTAAATGGGCTAGATTTGGAATTGGTACGAACAAGCGACTTGCTTTTGGATATCAATCCAGGAAGAAAGGTAGTGGAGATTCTTGATGCTTTTAGGTTTGAAAATAAACCGATTTTAGGGTTTGAGGACCTCAAGTCAACCAAGCATAACCAACAAACCTACTCAAGAGATCGTTGGAAAGAGATGGCTGAGACCATTCGCCAAATGCGTAAAAAGAGCCTGTAATCCTTTGGCTGGATAAGTAGGCTGAAATTGCGTCTCTGTCTCGTTTCAATCGAAATAACATCAGCCTGTCTAGGGGCAGGAAATAGGAGTAATAGTGAAAAAAATTAGTCAATCGATAATCACCAAACGTGTCTTATGGACCCTCTTTTTCCTCTTTATTTATTGTTTGGGAAATCAATTGGTTCTACCGTTTGTAGATTTGAAAAATGCAAATATCTTTGGGGGAGCCATCGGTTCCTTGGCTTTCTCTAGTGCCATGATGGGTGGAAACCTCAGGTCCATGTCTCTTTTTTCAGTGGGCTTGTCGCCCTGGATGTCGGCCATGATTCTCTGGCAGATGTTTTCTTTCTCTAAGAAAATGGGCTTGAAAAATCTTCCCATTGAGATTCAGGACCGTAGACGCATGTATTTGGCCCTGGGGATTGCCATTGTTCAATCTTTGGCAGTATCCTTGAATTTACCTATCGTTTCAGGGGTTAATGCTAGTCTCGCTATTTTCATGAATACCATTTTATTGATTGCCGGTACCTTTTTCTTGGTTTGGTTATCAGACCTCAACTCCCTCTTTGGGATTGGGGGCTCCATTGTCATCTTGATGGCAAGTATGATGGCCAATCTGCCTTATCAAATCATGGATAGTATTGAAAAATTAGGTATTGGTTGGAATGTCTTGCTTCCTCTGATTCTGTTCAGTTTGATTTTCCTCTATGTTTCAGGGGTTGTGCAGAGGGCTAGATACCGTATCTCAATCAATAAAATCAATATTCATAACCGCTTCAAACAGTATTCTTACTTGGATATTATGTTGAATCCAGCCGGGGGGATGCCCTTCATGTATGCCATGTCCCTGGTCAGCATTCCGCAGTACGTCTTTATGCTGATTCAATTTATCCATCCTGAAAACAAGTGGACCAGTGGTGCTATCAAGGCATTGACGGTCGGTCAACCTCTTTGGTTGGTTGTTTATCTGGTTATGCTCTTCGTTCTAGGATTAGCCTTTGCCTTTGTTAATGTCTCTGGTGAGCAAATCTCTGAGCGTATGCGCAAGTCAGGTGAGTACATCTACGGCGTTTATCCAGGACAAGAAACCAGTGCTTATATCAACCATTTGGTGCTTAGACTTGGTTTCATCGGTGCCCTTTACATGCTCTTTATGGCAGGTGCTCCGATGCTGATTATCTTGGTCAATCCAGATTACCTGCAATTGAGTATGATTCCTGGGACGTTCTTGATTTTTAGCGGTATGATTTACAACGTTAACGAGGAAATGAAAGCCTTGAAGCTTAACACTTCCTACACCCCACTTTTTGAAAATGTATAATATCTCACCCCTCGTGGGGTTGAGAGGCAGGCTGGTGATGCGTGATCGGTCTGCCCCTCAATCTCAAGTATTGTGATGAAAAGACAATGAAGGAGAACTCATGTATTATTTTATTCCAGCTTGGTATGGACAGACGGACGAATTTTGGAAGACGGCCATTGATCCTTGGTACCGTATCCGCCAAAAAATCGAATTTGATGACAGCTTGCACCAAGTTCGTATTTTTCAGGATGAGGATTTAGCTCCTCAGCTTTTGCTTTTGGCCTACCAACCGCATTTGCGTTATTTCCTGCATCGTCATGATGTCTTGGAAGTTGGCTATACGGCTATTTTTGACTTAATTCAGGGTATCACTAATGAAGATATGAAAAACCTTCAGGTGACAGACCTGGAATGGCCAGAAGGGTCTACCTTTGTTCACACACCATTTGCTATCGTGGTGCAATGCCAACACAAGCGTTATGCCGAGATTGAGTTCGGTTCAGAAGGCTTTATTGGTATGATTCGCTACTATAAGGATGAGCAAATCATTCGTGAAGACATCTATGATGACCGCGGCTTTATTTCAAGTAGCCTTTATTATGAAGATGGACAACCAAGCTATCGAAACTACCTCAATGCCAAGGGAGTTTGGCAGCTTTGTCATTTCTTTGATGGTCGTGGGATTGTAGCCAATCCTCGTACGGAAGGTCGTTTTAATAAGAGTTACTACGGTGACCTTTCAGAAGTTATCTGGGAATTTTTGACTAAATTCTTGGAAGAAAAGGTAGAAGCAGAGGACCGCTTTGTTATCGCCTCAGATTTGCGCCATAACAAACACCTCTTTGACCACTTGCCAGCAGCCAACACTAAGATTTTGACTTGGTTCGCAGAACGTAATCAGGACGATAGTATTGACAGCTATGCAGCCTTTCTGCCACAAGTGGACTTGTTGATTGCTGATCGTTACGATTACTTGGAGCAACTTCAGGTTGCCTATCCAGAAGAGGCTAAGAAACTCAAACACATGGCTTCCTTCGATACTCGTTTGGCTTTGGGAACCAGTCAACGTGTCAAAGAGTCTAAGATCTTCTATCAGGTTGACTTTGACCAATTGGATTTAGAGGCTATTTATCAGGTACTGGCTTTTGTGGCTAAGTATCCAAAGACACAGGTTGAGTTTGGGGCTTTTAATGCCAATCCAGAGCAACTTGGTAGCCTGCAAAATCAAGTGGAAAAAATGATTGAAGAACGATTGAGTCCAGAAGCCTTTGAAGAGGTTGTCGAAAGTAGTGGTGCAGAAAATAAATTGGAAGAAAATAATGAAATCGTAAGCCGATTTTCTTTCCAAGACCTGCGTGACGAGACTGCCCTTATCAAGGCCCTTCAGTTTACACGACTCATTGTCGACTTGAGCAAGGAACCTAATCGTTATACACAGATTGCTGGAATTAGTGCTGGTATTCCACAAATTAACCGTGTGGCGTCTGAGTATGTGACCCACCAAGAAAATGGTTATATCTTGAAGCACTTGTCCGATTTTGAAAAAGGGGCTTACTACTATTTGGGACAGTTGAACAACTGGAACCGTTCCCTTATCTACTCAATTGAGAAAATTAAGGAAAACACAGGAGACCGTTTGGTACAAAAATGGGAAAATTGGTTGAAGGAGGAGCAGAATGACCAAGGATAATCGCCTGAAAATACTACAAGTTGGACCATCCAACTGGTCAGAAATTCAGGAAATTCCTGAAAATATGAAATGGTATTATTGCAATCTTGGTCAGCTTGAGACCTTGCAAGAAACCATCGAAGAAGACGAAATCAAGACTTTCACAGCTGTCATTGTGGACAGTCTTGCAGGTCTTGAGGAATTGATGGCTATTAAAGAGCATTTGATTCCTCACACTATTTTCTTTGATCAAACGATTGAAGTGACAGATGAGATACTTGCTCAGTTCATCAAGGAAATGTGTGCTGTGCCGACTGATTTTTCAAATCAAGGACAGTTGCTCTTTACCCTTTCAAAAGCGCTCTTTTCAGGGCAGTACGGGGATAAGATGTTTCCTTTCACGACCCAGGTTAACCCAAATTTTACTGGCCAAGTGACCTACCATGGTTATGAAAATGTCATTTTAAAAGGTGATTATGGTCAAGATTTCAGTCCTGTCTTGGACTGGACCTATAATGTCAGAGCCAGCAAGGAAAATCCTATCGAGCTTTGGTTGGAATTCGAAAAAGAGGAGACTTGCGAGTGTCGCTTGATTCTCAATCTTTTGCCAGAAGGTTCGGTCGCAGGTATTTTCAAGACCTATATCGTTTCAGAAGAAGAAATGCGTAAGGGAGCCATTGTCCTCGATGAAGACACGACCTTCCTCCTGTCTGCTAGTCTTGAGATGAAAGGCCAAGGCCAGATTACAATCGGTGGGCTCCACCAACGTTTGACCCGTTTCCAATTCGGGAAATTTGTACTTGGTGGTGGCATTCTCCACGATAGCAAGCGTCAGGAAATCAACTATTTCTTTTATCCTGGGGACTTCAAGCCACCTTTGTCAGTTTACTTCTCAGGTTTCCGTCCTGCCGAAGGTTTCGAAGGTTTCGGAATGATGAAGGGGATGGGAACGCCATTCTTGCTCTTTTCAGACCCTCGTCTCCAAGGGGGAGCCTTCTACATGGGAACTGAAGAACTTGAAAATAGCATCAAAGACACCATCCAACATTACTTGGACTACCTAGGTTTTGACAATAGTCAGCTCATTCTCTCAGGAATGTCCATGGGAACCTTCCCATCAATGTACTACGGTGCGGACTTTGAGCCTCATGCCATCATCATGTCTAAGCCTCTAGCCAATGTTGGTACTATTGGTAATCGTGCCAGACTTTTGGCACCAGAGGTCTTTCCAACAGGGATTGATGTCTTGCATTTGCAGACAGGTCGCTTGGACAATGAAGGTGTCGAGGCCCTTAACCAGAAGTTCTGGGATAAATTTGAAAAAGCAGACTTCTCAAATACAACTTTTGGTCTTTCCTACATGAAAGACGAGGATATGGATCCGACGGCCTACGAGGACATTACCAAGTCTCTCTATTATTCGGGGGCTAAGATTCTCAGCAAGGGAACGTCAGGTCGACACAACGATGATTCTTATACGGCGACAACTTGGTTTGTTAATTTTTACCGTATGATTTTAGAAAATGATTTTGGAAGGAAGGAGTAAGAATGTT
>OBXT01000030.1_pt1 | contig 36103 bp, 18 predicted proteins | sample 1476621 | NCBI WGS metagenome assembly OBXT01 (sample SAMEA2580169, study PRJEB22360) | human gut metagenome | biome: human gut; feature: human-associated habitat; material: faeces | place: Denmark | collected 2008/2010
TATCAACAAGTAAGGTAGAATCTGCATCAGTTTCAGCATCTGAGTCAGAGGTTGTTTCATCTTCTCTTTCTGTATCAGAGAAAGCATCAGCATCTCTTTCAGAGAGTATCTCAGAAAGTCTTCTTGAAAGTGCCTCAACAAGTGCTTCAGTGAGCGCATCACAGTTGGAGTCAAATTCAGTCTCAGCTTCAGAGAGTGCATCAACGTCAACATCTCAGTCTGAGTCGAACTCAACTTCGGCGTCAGTCAGTGCGTCAACATCAGCTTCACAGTCAGTCTCGAATTATGAGTCAGCTTCAACAAGTGAGTCAGTTTCTGAATCACAGTCAGTGTCTAACTCAGAATCAGCATCAGAGAGTGCGTCAGTTTCTGAATCACAGTCTGCTTCAAACTCAGAATCAGCATCAGAAAGTGCGTCAGTTTCTGAATCACAATCTGCTTCAAACTCAGAGTCAGCGTCAGTCAGTGCGTCAGTTTCTGAATCACAGTCTGTATCTAATTCAGAATCAGCGTCAGAAAGTGCTTCTGTATCAGAATCACAATCAGTGTCTAATTCCGAGTCAGCGTCAGCAAGTGCATCAATTTCAGAATCACAATCAGTGTCTAACTCCGAATCAGCGTCAGAAAGTGCGTCAGTTTCAGAATCACAGTCTGCTTCAAACTCAGAGTCAGCGTCAGTAAGTGAGTCAATCTCAGAATCACAGTCTGTTTCAAACTCAGAGTCAGCGTCAGAGAGTGCGTCAGTGTCTGAATCACAGTCTGCTTCGACTTCACAATCAGCGTCAGTAAGTGAATCAATATCAGAATCACAATCAGTGTCTAACTCAGAATCAGCATCAGAGAGTGCATCAGTGTCTGAATCACAGTCTGTTTCAAACTCAGAATCAGAATCAGAGAGTGCATCAGTATCAGAATCACAGTCTGTTTCAAACTCAGAGTCAGCGTCAGAGAGTGCGTCAGTGTCTGAGTCACAATCTGCTTCAAACTCAGAATCAGCATCAGAGAGTGCATCAGTAAGCGAATCACAATCAGTGTCTAATTCAGAATCAGCGTCAGAGAGTGCTTCTGTATCAGACTCACAGTCTGTTTCAAACTCAGAATCAGCGTCAGAGAGTGCATCAGTGTCTGAGTCACAATCTGCTTCAAACTCAGAGTCAGCATCAGTAAGTGAATCAATCTCAGAGTCACAATCTGCTTCAAACTCAGAGTCAGCATCAGTAAGTGCATCAGTAAGCGAATCACAATCAGTGTCTAATTCAGAATCAGCATCAGAAAGTGCGTCAGTTTCAGAATCACAGTCTGTATCTAATTCAGAATCAGCATCAGAAAGTGCTTCTGTATCAGAATCACAATCAGTGTCTAATTCAGAGTCAGCGTCAGCAAGTGCATCAATTTCAGAATCACAATCAGTGTCTAACTCCGAATCAGCGTCAGAAAGTGCGTCAGTTTCAGAATCACAGTCTGCTTCAAACTCAGAGTCAGCTTCAGAAAGTGCTTCTGTATCAGAATCACAATCAGTGTCTAACTCAGAGTCAGCGTCAGCAAGTGCGTCAGTAAGCGAATCACAATCAGTATCTAACTCAGAGTCAGCATCAGAAAGTGCATCAGTTTCTGAATCACAATCAGTGTCTAATTCAGAGTCAGCGTCAGAAAGTGCATCAGTAAGCGAATCACAATCAGTGTCTAATTCTGAATCAGCGTCAGAGAGTGCGTCAGTTTCAGAATCACAGTCTGTTTCAAACTCAGAATCAGCGTCAGAGAGTGCGTCAGTTTCAGAATCACAGTCTGCTTCAAACTCAGAGTCAGCTTCAGAAAGTGCTTCTGTATCAGAATCACAATCAGTGTCTAACTCAGAGTCAGCGTCAGCAAGTGCGTCAGTAAGCGAATCACAATCAGTATCTAACTCAGAGTCAGCATCAGAAAGTGCATCAGTTTCTGAATCACAATCAGTGTCTAATTCAGAGTCAGCGTCAGAAAGTGCATCAGTAAGCGAATCACAATCAGTGTCTAATTCTGAATCAGCGTCAGAGAGTGCGTCAGTTTCAGAATCACAGTCTGTTTCAAACTCAGAATCAGCGTCAGAGAGTGCGTCAGTTTCAGAATCACAGTCTGTTTCAAACTCAGAATCAGCGTCAGAGAGTGCGTCAGTTTCAGAATCACAGTCTGTTTCAAACTCAGAATCAGCGTCAGAGAGTGCGTCAATCTCTGAATCACAATCTGCTTCAAACTCAGAATCCGCTTCAGAAAGTGCATCAGTAAGCGAATCACAATCAGTGTCTAATTCTGAATCAGCGTCAGAGAGTGCATCAGTAAGCGAATCACAATCAGTGTCTAATTCTGAATCAGCATCAGAGAGTGCCTCAGTTTCAGAATCACAGTCTGCTTCAAACTCCGAATCAGCCTCAGAAAGTGCCTCAGTTTCAGAATCACAATCAGTGTCTAACTCAGAATCAGCTTCAGAAAGTGCATCAGTTTCAGAATCACAATCTGCTTCAAACTCAGAATCCGCTTCAGAAAGTGCATCAGTAAGCGAATCACAATCAGTGTCTAATTCTGAATCAGCTTCAGAGAGTGCATCAGTAAGCGAATCACAATCAGTATCTAACTCAGAGTCAGCGTCAGTAAGTGAGTCAATCTCAGAATCACAATCAGTGTCTAACTCAGAATCAGCTTCAGAAAGTGCATCAGTAAGCGAATCACAATCAGTGTCTAATTCCGAGTCAGCGTCAGAGAGTGCATCAATAAGCGAATCACAGTCTGCTTCAAACTCAGAGTCAGCGTCAGTAAGTGCGTCAATTTCAGCTAGTGAGTCTGCATCATTGAGTGAATCTCGAAGTACAAGTGCGTCAGTTTCAGCTTCTGAATCAGAATCATTGAGTACATCAAGCTCATTGAGTGCTTCTGTATTTGAAAGCCAGTCTCAAGCCTTCAGTGCTTCAATTTCTGCAATCATTTCAACTGTTGAGTCTATTTCGAACTCGGCTTCAAGCTTTATTTCAGCTAGTGAATCAATTTCAACATCTAACTCAGCATCATTGAGTGAGTCGGCGTCATTGAGTGCCTCTGTTTCAGGCTCACAATCAGTATCTAATTCTGAAAGTACATCTGTAAGTGCTTCAATCAGTGAATCACAATCAGTTTCAAATTCCGAGTCTGCATCAACAAGTGCCTCTGTCTCAGAATCACAGTCTGTTTCAAACTCAGTTTCTGCGTCAGTCTCAGCAAGCACATCTGCATCAGTCTCTGCATCTGAGTCAGCAAGCGCATCCGCTTCAGCATCTGCGTCAGTCTCTGCGTCAGAATCAGCAAGCACATCTGCATCAGTCTCTGCGTCAGAATCAGCAAGCACATCATCTTCAGTATCAGCGTCAGCCTCAGCAAGTGCCTCAGCATCAGAATCTGAGTCAGCATCAGCATCTGCATCAGAATCAGCAAGCGCATCTGAGTCAGCAAGTGCATCAGAATCTGAGTCAGCATCTGCGTCAGAATCAGCAAGCACATCAGCTTCAGTCTCTGCATCAGAATCAGCAAGCGCATCTGAGTCAGCAAGTGCCTCAGAATCAGCAAGCGCATCAGCTTCAGTATCTGCATCAGAATCAGCAAGTGCCTCAGAGTCAGCAAGTGCCTCAGAATCAGCAAGCGCATCAGAGTCAGCATCTGCATCAGTAAGCGCATCAGAGTCAGCGTCTGCGTCAGAATCAGCAAGCACATCCGCTTCAGTCTCTGCGTTAGAATCAGCAAGTGCATCCGCTTCAGCATCAGCGTCAGAATCAGCAAGTGCCTCTGAGTCAGCATCTGCGTCAGCGTCAGCAAGTACATCCGCTTCAGTCTCAGCGTCAGAATCAGCAAGCGCCTCAACTTCAGCATCAACATCTGCTTCAGAATCAGCAAGCACATCCGCTTCAGTCTCTGCTTCAGCATCAGTAAGCACATCCGCTTCAGTCTCAGCGTCAGAATCAGTAAGCGCATCAGAGTCAGCATCAACATCTGCCTCAGAATCAGCAAGCACATCTGCATCAGTCTCTGCTTCAGAATCAGAAAGTGCCTCAGCTTCAGCATCTACATCAGAATCAGCAAGCACATCTGCATCAGTCTCTGCTTCAGAATCAGAAAGTGCCTCAGCTTCAGCATCTGCATCAGAATCAGCAAGTGCCTCTGAGTCAGCATCAACATCTGCCTCAGAATCAGCAAGCACATCCGCTTCAGTCTCAGCGTCAGAATCAGCAAGCGCCTCAGCTTCAGCATCTGCGTCAGAATCAGCAAGCGCATCTGAGTCTGTATCAGAATCAGCAAGCGCATCCGCTTCAGTATCTGCATCAGAATCAGCAAGTGCCTCTGAGTCATTGTCAGCCTCAGAATCCGCTTCATCAAGCGTTTCAGTATCAGAGTCAACATCTACATCAGCATTCTTAAGTGCCTCTGAAAGCACAAGCACTTCAACAAGTATCTCAACTTCATTGAGTACATCAGCAAGTCTTTCAGCCTCAACAAGTGCTTCAGTCTCTGCTTCAGAATCAACTTCTGAAGTGAAGGATCCTAAGCACAAACGTGGTAGCCAAGCGCTTCCTAAGACTGGTGAGGAAAACTCATCATTAGGTATGGCCTTGGGTGCTTTAGCAACTGCAACAGGTCTTGGATTTCTTGCCAAACGTAAGAAAGATGAAGAAGAAAGTGAAGACTTCTAAGCCTTAGTAAGTTTAATCATTATCTTCTAGCTAGACAATCAAATATCCCCTATCGATTAGAGTGATTTCCTAATTGGTAGGGGATTTTTTTAGTTTGATATTCTAAAAATACAAATAGTTTTAATAAGTCTTAGGGTTAGCATTATTATCGTATTTCTGGGGAAATGAAAGAAAGGATTAATCGCTAGAAAGCAATCTTGAAATGAGATTTTTTGCTTAATTTTATGATAAAATTTAAAGGAATGTTTTAATCAAAAATAAATGGAGTATATATGTTTTTTAGAAGGAATGAAGGTCAATATCGTGAAACCGATCGTGTGACACGGTTTAAATTGGTTAAGTCAGGGAAGCACTGGCTTCGTGCGGCGACGTCGAATTTTGGTCTTTTCAAGGTGCTTAGAGGGGGTGTGTATACACCGTCTGTTGCTACTCAGCAGGTAGAGGTGGAAGCACCTGCCTTTTCAGGTCAGACAGTGCTTAAGGGAGTGCTTGCAACTGGGGCCTTGCTTGGTGGCTCTGTTGCGACTCAAGTGGCTCATGCGGATGAAATGACTGATCAGCCGATTTTGGAAAGTGAAGCAGGAGCTAAGACTGATCTCTTAGCTGCATCTGATTCTGTTGTTCTTGGAAATATGGAGTCTGTGTCTAGTGTTCAAGATAGCCAAGTAAATAGTCAAGAGTCATCTGAAACTGCGTCAAGACAGACTTCGGAGGCTTCTTTGAGTGAGTCTTTATCACTCAGCCAATCGGTGTCTGCCTCTGAATTAGCTTCTAAATCGACATCCTTGTCATTGAGTGCCTCGCTTTCAGTTTCATTGTCAGCTTCATTAGCTTCTAAATCGGAATCAGTAAGTCAGACGGATTCTTCTGCTCACAGTCAGTCTGAGAGTACGCTTGGAAAAACTTCAGAGCAAAGCGCAAGTGCCTCTGTTCAGTCAGTTAGCAAGAGTGATAGCAGTAGCGACTCTAAAGTGGGGATGACTCTTGTCAGCTCGGAGTCAACCTTATTAAACGCTTCCTTGACATCCGAAGTTCAAACGAATCGCCAATTGTCAGAAACGGCGACTGGTCTGCTAGCTGCCTCAGTTGTGGCAGATGCTGAGCGTTTAGAACAAGAAAAGCGACTCAAAGATTTAGCCTTAGACATTTATACCTATAAAGCTCAAGCTGTCGATTTGCCAAATACGGATGCTGCTATTCTCAAGGGAGATAAAGCCCTGGATGCCATTCGTGTCAGTCTGGCTGATCGTGACAGTGATGTGTCTCCTACGATAACTCAGGCTCGTCAGGCTAGAAATAGTCTTGCCAATGCGGTGCTTCGTGCGACATCTGGTCAGCGTGATCCTCGTAATGGATCTCGCATTGATGCTGATAGCAACCTCCGTTCACCCCAGTATAATTTAGGTCTGGCTAACAATGCCTTGATTTCTGTTTATAACTCTGACTACATCAATCAGGCTTATAATGTTGTTGAAACCATTCCTACACGAAATAGTATTAAAAGCATTGGCTACGCTTCTGGTAGTGATCGTGTGAATGGGATCAACGTGCCACAGACCTCTGCATTGAAAAATAGTGCAGTCGCCTTTAATATTGTGGGGACTGTTGGCCAGACAGAGGTCGTAACGCCTGGGAAAATTTATAATGTTTCTTTTGTAGTGACTAATACGGCTAAGCAGTCAGTGACACGTACGCTTCGTATTCAGGTTTTGCCACAAAATGATGGCATTCGAAACCCGATTACGGCGGTGACAACGGGGACTTATGTTAATGACACAAGTAATCTCGCTCAAGCCGAAAAAGATAAGGTTTGGGAGGCCTTTAAGACTGCTAACCCAAATATTGCCACTTCAAAGGATTTTAAATCTTATTCGGTTTCATCATCTGGTGTGGTGACTATTACTTATAAAGATAACACCACAAATGATGTGACGGCTCCAGTGAAGCGACTTGCAGCACCAACGGTTGAAACGAGATTATTGGACAAGGCTTACACGCAGACACCTGTAACGGTGACAGGAGCTGAGCCAGGTTCTACAGTCGTTCTATACAATAATGACGACGAAGTGGGAACAGCAGTGGCAGATGCTTCGGGTCAAGCGATTGTGACGCCGACAGTTAAGTTACAAACAGGTGGTGTAACAGCCAAAGCTCGCATCATGTATGATGATTATGCGGTATACTCAGATGCCAGCAATTCCGTGGCTGTAACGGACGGAACGCGTCCTGAAGTGACGGCCAAGTTGACGGTTGATGGTGTGGAACCTAAGTCAACGCCTCTCGAAGGTGGTGGGAAAAACTATACCCTCTATGCTGGTGATGATGCTGTTGTGACTTTCACGGCAACAGATGACAGTGGCAAGCTTAAAGAAATGAAAGTCGTTGCAAGAGCCGATTTGAATGACAATGCCTTGAACGGCAATTTCTTTGGTAGTAGCCAGTACGGAACTGGTAATATTGCACCGATTACGGGAGATATCACAGCTACGACTGATAATCCTGCAACCATCACAACGACCATTCATTTGAAGGATGACCTTTATCATTCTTTCCGAAACACATGGCAACGTAATGTTGCTGCTATTGACAATGCGTCAAATATGAACCGTCCAAATGGTTTGGGTGAGATTCGTATTACTCAGGGTCGCTTGTCAGATCGTACACCGGGTGTGGCGCCTACAAGCACTATTCAGGTGACCAGCCTGACTGCCCTAACAGACGCAGATAAGAGTAAGATTATTGTGGCAGTGTCTGCCTTGAATCCAGAGGTCGCCAACCGTATTAAGTCTTATACGGTTAATAGTGATGGTACGGTAACGATTACTTATAAAGATAGTACGACGAATGTTGTGACGGTGAAATTGTCGGATAGTGATTACAGCGAGTCAGTGTCGCAAAGTGCCAGTCAGTCTAAGCAGGAATCTATTTCTCAAAGTCGAAGTGAGTCTGTTAAGCAATCTGCATCGACTAGCCTTTCATTGAGCACGGTAGCCTCAAAAAGTGTTTCAAGTTCTTTGAGTGAATCTTTGAAGACCAGCCAATCTCGAAGTCAATCTGCTTCAACAAGTGCGTCTTTGAGTACTGTGAAGTCAGCGAGTGTCTCAAGTTCTTTGAGTGAATCCTTGAAGACAAGTCAATCTCGAAGTCAATCTGCTTCAACAAGTGCGTCTTTGAGTACCGTGAAATCAGCGAGTGTCTCAAGTTCTTTGAGTGAGTCCTTGAAGACAAGTCTCTCACAAAGTGAATCCGCTTCAACAAGTGCGTCTTTAAGTACCGTGAAATCAGCGAGTGTCTCAAGTTCCTTGAGTGAGTCCTTGAAGACGAGCGTCTCACAAAGTCAATCTGCTTCAACAAGTGCGTCTTTGAGTGCTGAGAAATCGGCGAGCGTTTCAAGTTCATTAAGTGAGTCCTTGAAGACCAGCGTTTCACAAAGTGAATCCGCTTCAACAAGTGCGTCTTTGAGTACCGTGAAATCTGAGAGCGTTTCAAGTTCCTTGAGTGAGTCCTTGAAGACAAGCCAATCACAAAGTGAATCTGCTTCAACAAGTGCGTCTTTGAGTACCGTGAAATCAGCGAGTGTTTCAAGTTCATTGAGTGAGTCCTTGAAGACCAGTGTTTCGCAAAGTCAGTCAGCCTCAACGAGTGCGTCTTTGAGTACCGTGAAATCAGCGAGTGTCTCAAGTTCCTTGAGTGAGTCCTTGAAGACAAGTCTCTCACAAAGTGAATCCGCATCAACAAGTGTGTCTTTGAGTACCGTGAAATCTGAGAGCGTTTCAAGTTCTTTGAGTGAGTCCTTGAAGACAAGTCTCTCACAAAGTGAATCCGCTTCAACAAGTGCGTCTTTGAGTACCGTGAAATCTGAGAGCGTTTCAACCTCCTTGAGTGAATCCTTGAAGACTAGCATCTCACAAAGTGAATCCGCTTCAACAAGTGCATCTTTGAGTGCCGTGAAATCTGAGAGTGTTTCGAGTTCATTAAGTGAGTCCGTTTCAACAAAGTTGTCTGTGTCTGAATCACAGTCTGTCTCAAACTCAGTTTCAGCCTCAGAGAGTGAATCAACGTCGACATCACAGTCTGAATCAACCTCAGAGTCAGCCTCAGAGAGTGCGTCAGTGTCTGAATCACAATCCGTTTCAACTTCAGAGTCTACTTCAGTAAGTGCGTCAATTTCAGCATCACAATCAGTCTCAAATTCCGAATCCGCTTCAGAGAGTGCATCAGTGTCAGAATCACAGTCTGTCTCAAACTCAGAGTCAGCATCAACAAGTGCGTCTGTCTCAGAATCACAGTCTGTTTCAACCTCCGAGTCAGCCTCAGAGAGTGAATCAACTTCAGAGTCACAATCTGTATCAAATTCCGAATCCGCTTCAGAAAGTTCGTCTATTTCAGAATCACAGTCTGCTTCAACCTCAGAGTCAGCGTCAGTAAGTGCGTCAATTTCAGAATCACAATCAGTATCTAACTCAGAGTCAGCCTCAGAGAGCGAGTCGACATCAGCTTCACAATCCGAATCAAATTCAGTCTCTGCTTCAGTAAGTGCTTCAGTTTCAGAATCACAGTTAGTGTCTAATTCAGGGTCAGCTTCAGAGAGTGAATCAACTTCAGAGTCACAATCTGTATCAAATTCCGAATCCGCTTCAGAGAGTGCGTCAGTATCAGAATCACAGTCTGTCTCAAACTCAGAGTCAGCGTCAGTCAGTGCGTCAATTTCAGAATCACAGTCTGTTTCAAACTCAGAATCAGCCTCTGTTAGTGAATCAATTTCAGAATCACAATCAGTCTCAAACTCAGAATCAGCCTCTGTTAGTGAATCAATTTCAGCTTCACAGTCTGAATCGAACTTAGTGTCAGCGTCAGAAAGTGCGTCAGTTTCTGAATCACAATCTGTTTCAAACTCAGAATTAGCATCAGTAAGTGCGTCAATTTCAGAATCACAATCAGTATCTAATTCAGAATCAGCGTCAGTAAGTGCCTCAGTGTCAGAGTCGCAATCCGCTTCGAACTCAGAGTCCGCTTCAGAGAGTGCGTCAGTTTCTGAATCACAGTCTGTTTCAAATTCCGAGTCAGCCTCAGTAAGCGAATCAATCAGTGAGTCACAATCAGTCTCGAACTCGGAGTCAGCGTCAGTAAGTGCCTCAATTTCAGAATCACAGTCTGTCTCTAATTCAGAATCAGCATCAGAGAGTGAATCAATCTCAGAATCACAGTCTGCTTCAAACTCCGAGTCAGCGTCAGTCAGTGCATCGGTGTCAGAATCACAATCAGTCTCAAATTCAGAATCAGCTTCAGAAAGTGCGTCAATTTCTGAGTCGCAGTCAGTATCTAATTCAGAATCAGCGTCAGAGAGTGCTTCAGTATCTGAGTCACAATCAGTTTCTAACTCCGAATCAGCGTCAGAGAGTGAATCAGTTTCAGAATCGCAGTCTACTTCAACGTCGGAGTCAGTGTCAGTCAGTGAATCAGTCTCAGAATCACAGTCTGTTTCAAATTCCGAGTCAGCGTCAGTAAGCGAATCAATCAGTGAGTCACAATCAGTCTCGAACTCGGAGTCAACGTCAGTAAGCGAATCAATCAGTGAGTCACAATCAGTCTCAACCTCAGAGTCAGAGTCAGTAAGTGAATCAATCTCAGAATCACAGTCTGTATCTAATTCCGAATCCGCTTCAGAAAGTTCGTCTATTTCTGAATCACAGTCTGCTTCAACCTCAGAGTCAGCGTCAGTAAGTGCGTCAATTTCAGAATCACAATCAGTATCTAACTCAGAGTCAGCCTCAGAGAGCGAGTCGACATCAGCTTCACAATCCGAATCAAATTCAGTCTCTGATTCAGAAAGTGCATCTGTGTCCGAGTCGCAATCAGTTTCAACCTCAGAGTCAGCTTCAGAGAGTGAATCAACGTCGACATCACAGTCTGAATCGAACTCCGGTTCAGCATCTGTAAGTGAATCAATTTCAGAGTCACAGTCTGTCTCAAACTCAGTTTCAGCCTCAGAGAGTGAATCAACGTCGACATCACAGTCTGTATCTAATTCCGAATCCGCTTCAGAGAGTGCATCAGTGTCTGAGTCACAGTCAGTGTCTAACTCAGAATCAGCGTCAGTAAGTGCTTCTGTATCAGAATCACAATCAGTGTCTAACTCAGAATCAGCGTCAGAAAGTGCGTCAGTTTCAGAATCACAATCAGTGTCTAACTCAGAATCAGCATCAACAAGTGCGTCTGTCTCAGAATCACAGTCTGTATCTAATTCAGAATCAGCGTCAGTAAGTGAATCAATTTCAGAATCACAATCAGTATCTAACTCCGAGTCAGCATCAGTAAGTGAATCAGTTTCAGAATCACAATCAGTGTCTAACTCAGAATCAGCGTCAGAGAGTGCATCAGTTTCAGAATCACAGTCTGTTTCAAACTCAGAATCAGCTTCAGAAAGTGCGTCAATTTCTGAGTCTCAGTCTGTCTCAAACTCAGAATCAGCGTCAGAAAGTGCCTCAGTTTCTGAGTCGCAGTCAGTGTCAACCTCAGAATCAGCGTCAGAGAGTGCGTCAGTTTCAGAATCACAGTCTGCTTCAACGTCAGAGTCAGCATCAGAAAGTGGATCAGTATCAGAATCACAGTCTGCTTCAAACTCAGAATCAGCTTCATTAAGTGCTTCAATTTCAGTTAGTGAGTCTGCATCATTGAGTGAATCACAGAGCACAAGTTCCTCAATCTCGACTTCAGAGTCAGAATCATGGAGTACGTCAAGCTCATTGAGTGCTTCTGCATTTGAAAGCCAGTCTCAAGCCTTAAGTGCTTCAATTTCTGCGATTATTTCAACTGTTGAATCTATTTCGAACTCAGCTTCAAGCTTCATTTCAGCTAGTGAGTCGCTTTCGACATCTAACTCAGCATCATTGGGTGAGTCGGCGTCATTGAGTACATCTGTTTCAGGATCACAATCAGTTTCTAATTCCGAGTCAGCCTCAGAGAGTGCATCGGTGTCTGAATCACAGTCTGTCTCAAACTCCGAGTCAGCATCAGTAAGTGCTTCAATCTCAGAATCACAATCAGTCTCTAATTCCGAGTCTGCATCAACAAGTGCGTCTGTATCAGAATCCGTTAGCACATCAGTTTCTGAATCTGTGTCGGAATCAGCAAGCACATCCGCATCAGTCTCCGCCTCAGCCTCAGTGTCAGAATCAGTCAGCGCATCAGAGTCGGTGTCATTGAGCGCTTCAGTTTCAGTGTCACAATCAGTTTCTAATTCTGAAAGTGCATCAGTAAGTGCTTCAATCAGTGAATCACAATTAGTCTCTAATTCCGAGTCAGCATCATCAAGTGCCTCAGTCTCAGAATCACAGTCTGGATCAAACTCAGTCTCTGCGTCAGCCTCAGCCAGCACATCCGCTTCAGCGTCTGCATCAGTATCAACTTCAGTAAGTGCTTCGATTTCTACAAGTGAGTCTGTATCGTTGAGCGAATCGCAAAGTGCAAGTGCATCTGCGTCAGCCTCCGAGTCAGCCTCTACATCGGCATTCTTGAGTGCCTCTGAAAGCACAAGCACTTCAACAAGTATCTCAACATCATTGAGTACCTCGGCAAGTCTTTCAGCCTCAACAAGTGTATCTGAGTCATTGTCTGCATCATCTTCAGCGAGCGCATCCGCATCAGTCTCTGCCTCAGTATCGACTTCAGTAAGTGTCTCAATTTCAGAGTCGCAATCAGTATCGAACTCAGAATCAGTTTCAGCGAGTGCATCAGTGTCTGAATCACAATCTGTTTCAAACTCAGTATCACTGAGTGAGTCACTCTCAGTAAGTTCTTTGATTTCTACAAGTGAGTCTGTATCGTTGAGCGAATCGCAAAGTGCAAGTGTATCTGCCTCAGAAACTGCTTCATCAAGCGTTTCAGTATCCGAGTCAGCCTCTACATCGGCATTCTTGAGTGCCTCTGAAAGCACCAGCACTTCAACAAGTATCTCAACTTCATTGAGTACCTCGGCAAGTCTTTCAGGCTCAACAAGTGTATCTGAGTCATTGTCTGCATCCGCTTCAGCGTCAGCCTCATTGAGCGCTTCAGTTTCAGTGTCACAATCAGTTTCTAATTCTGAAAGTGCATCAGCAAGTGCCTCAGTCTCAGAATTACAGTCTGTCTCAAACTCAGTCTCTGCGTCAGCCTCAGCAAGTGCATCTGCCTCAGAAACTGCTTCATCAAGTGTTTCAGTATCCGAGTCAGCTTCTACATCGGCATTCTTGAGTGCTTCTGGAAGCATAAGTGCTTCAACAAGTATTTCAACATCATTGAGTACCTTAGCAAGTCTTTCAGCCTCAACAAGTATATCTGAGTCATTGTCTACATCAGCGTCAGCAAGTACATCTGCCTCAGTTTCAACTTCAGTAAGTGTCTCAATTTCAGAGTCGCATTCAGTATCGAACTCCGAGTCCGTTTCAGAGAGTGCGTCTGTGTCTGAATCAGAATCCGTTTTAAACTCAGAATCAACTTCAGTAAGTGAGTCAGTCTCAGAATCACAGTCAGTTTCATCCTCAGTAAGTGCTTCGATTTCTACAAGTGAGTCTGTATCGTTGAGCGAATCGCAAAGTGCAAGTGCATCTGCGTCAGCCTCAGCGAGCGCCTCCGCTTCAGTCTCCGAGTCCGCTTCTACATCGGCATTCTTGAGTGCTTCTGAAAGCACAAGCACTTCAACAAGTATTTCAACTTCATTGAGTACATCAGCAAGTCTTTCAGCCTCAGCATCAACAAGTGCTTCAGTGTCTACTTCAGAATCAATTTCTGAAGTGAGAGATCCTAAGCACAAACGTGGTAGCCAAGCACTTCCGAAGACTGGTGAGGAAAACTCATCATTAGGTATGGCCTTGGGTGCCTTGGCAACTGCAACTGGTCTTGGATTTCTTGCCAAACGTAAGAAAAATGAAGAATAGGACGAAGATTATTCGTATTTCTGAATTGTAAGAGTCTTTGCAATGCTTAGATAAGCACAATAAAAACACCTTCATGTTAGATAACCATTCTAGCTAGGAGGTGTTTTTTTGATTTAGAGATGTTGTGAAAGGTTCAAAATGGTACTGACTTTTTGAAATACTAATGACTACATAAAAATAAGAGACCACTTGAACATGGTCTCTTATTTGTTGTCTTGCTCATTATCTTGTTTATACATGACTGTTCCCACTGTTACAAGAAGGGTTATGAGAAATGGTGTGACTCGATAAGGTCTCCAGGCAGGGTCATAAGCCAAAAGGGTTGAAGCAAGATAAAAAACATTGCTTGAGTATAACAAAACTATATTTTCTTTTTTAAGGCCTTTTCCTATTAAGATGGTTGCAATGATAAAACTAATCAAGCTATAACGTAGAAAAAGGATTACAATCATTCCCCAAGGATTTGACAGTCCTAAGAGCAAAAATAAGGCAAGATAAACGATAGCTAAATAAAAGGCGACTGCAAGGAGAATAGAAGCAAGCCTGTTGTCTGGAGAGTTCTTCTTAATGAGCTCTTGATTATTGACCTCTTGACCATTCTGACCCTTATCTTGGCTTGTGTTGAAGTTTGTATGTTGTACTGACATCTTTCTCACCTACCCCTCTATTTGTTTCTAAATAGTTTAACTCTTTTCACCTTTATTATACTCCTTTTTCCTTGTTTTCAGCAGGGTAGATAGGCATTTGAACTATTTGTTATGATGATTTGTCGCTCTACAATCTAGTTTCTGTTCCCTTCGTTTTTGATGGAAAAGAGTATTTTTAATTAGCACTAGAGTAACCAAACTTGCCCCTCTGACACCTCAGTAAGTAATGAATGGCTTAGATAGTTAGAATTTAGATTTTGTATGAGAAGATAGTCTAAAAAAGACCCTATTTTAACAGACCTAATGGTTTGGTAAGGATAGTATTTTTTGTCGCTTTGAGAGAAGTGCCTTAAGGATTTTGTGAATTTTCATTAGATTTCCTTGTAATCCCATTAAAAGGAGGTCTTATCAATAATCATTCTAAATAGCCATAGAGTGTCAGTTATCTGTTTCTCAACGAACTAAAATGAGCATGTTTATAATTATAAACACTCATTTAAAACTAATGTTATTAAAGCAATAAAAGGACTTTTCTAAAAATTATGAAAATTTATCGAATCTTATTGAAAAAAAGCTTTCAATGATTTAGAATGAAGCTATAAATGGGAAAAAGGAGTCTTTTTATTATGGACAAAAAAGTACATTATAAAATGCACAAAGTTAAGAAACAATGGGTAACCATCGCAGTTACAGGGATGTCGCTCGGTGCAGTCTCAGCGGTTTCTTTAGGAACTAACGACGGTGTCGTTCAGGCCGACGAACACACGGATGCTACTGTAGCCATCCCCGATATTACTGTTGATACGGGTACTGTATCTAACGATACAACGGCTGCTCAGGATCCAACTACAGCAGTTGCAGCGACAAACGATGTCGCAACTGATCAAGCCGCTCCAACAGCAACTTTCGATTTGACAACTGATACAACAAATACAGTTGCAGCGAATGCTGTTGATACGGCAGCGACAGTCGGTACTGATCGTGCGGCAACTACAACAGATACAACAGCAACCAATGATACAGCTGTTGATACGACAAATAACAACACTACAACTGACACAACAACAGTTACTGATCGCGCAGCGACACGTGAACGTCGTGCGACTGGTGCTCGACGTGGTCCTACAGGAGGCCGTCGTGCTACCCCAGTTAACGGCAATACAAATAATACCAACAATACTGTCACAGTAGTAAACAACGACCTTCCAGCAACTAACAATGTCGTAACTGATGGTCCAAGTCACATCAAAACAATTGATGGAAAACAATACTACGTTGAAGATGACGGCACTATTCGTAAGAACTATGTCCTTGAACGTAACGGCGGTAGCCAATACTTCAACGCTGAAACTGGTGAATTGTCTAACCAAAAAGAATACCGCTTCGACAAGAACGGTGGAACAGGTTCATCAGCTGATAGCACAAACACAAACGTTACTGTAAATGGTGACAAGAATGCCTTTTATGGTACAACTGATAAAGATATCGAACTTGTTGATGGTTACTTCACTGCCAACACATGGTACCGTCCAAAAGAAATCTTGAAAGATGGTAAAGAGTGGACTGCTTCAACTGAAAATGACAAACGTCCATTGCTTACAGTTTGGTGGCCAAGCAAGGCTATCCAAGCGAGCTACCTCAACTACATGAAGGAGCAAGGTCTCGGTACCAATCAGACCTATACGTCATTCAGCTCACAAACTCAGATGGACCAAGCAGCGCTTGAAGTTCAAAAGCGTATTGAAGAACGTATTGCGCGTGAAGGTAACACTGACTGGTTGCGTACAACTATCAAAAATTTCGTGAAGACCCAACCAGGTTGGAATTCAACTTCTGAAAATCTTGATAATAGTGACCACTTGCAAGGTGGTGCCCTTCTCTATAACAACGATAGTCGTACAAGTCATGCTAATTCTGATTATCGTCTCTTGAACCGCACACCAACTAGCCAAACAGGTAAACACAATCCTAAGTATACTAAGGATACAAGTAACGGTGGTTTCGAGTTCTTGTTGGCAAATGATATCGATAACTCAAATCCAGCGGTTCAAGCTGAGCAGTTGAACTGGCTCCACTACATCATGAACATCGGTACTATTACTGGTGGTTCTGAAGATGAAAACTTCGATGGTGTTCGTGTCGATGCCGTGGATAATGTCAATGCTGACCTTCTCCAAATTGCTTCAGATTACTTCAAAGCTAAGTATGGTTCTGATCAAAGCCAAGAACAAGCTATTAAGCACTTGTCTATCTTGGAAGCATGGTCTCACAACGATGCCTACTACAATGAAGATACCAAAGGTGCTCAGTTGCCAATGGATGACCCTATGCACTTGGCATTGGTATATTCACTCTTGCGTCCAATTGGTAACCGTTCAGGAGTTGAACCACTCATTTCAAATAGTTTAAATGACCGTTCTGAAAGTGGTAAAAACTCTAAACGTATGGCTAACTACTCATTTGTTCGTGCCCACGATTCAGAGGTACAATCAATCATTGGTCAAATCATCAAAAATGAAATCAACCCTCAATCAACAGGGAATACCTTCACGCTTGATGAAATGAAGAAAGCCTTTGAAATCTACAACAGAGACATGCGTAGTGCTAACAAGCAATACACACAATATAACATCCCATCAGCATATGCCTTGATGCTTACACATAAGGACACTGTGCCACGTGTTTACTATGGAGACATGTACACAGATGATGGTCAATATATGGCTAAAAAATCACCATATTATGATGCTATTGAAACCCTCTTGAAAGGCCGTATCCGCTATGCAGCTGGCGGTCAAGATATGAAGGTTAACTACATCGGTTATGGTAATACTAATGGTTGGGATGCTGCAGGTGTCTTGACTTCTGTACGTTACGGTACAGGGGCTAACAGTGCTTCAGATACTGGTACAGCAGAAACACGTAACCAAGGTATGGCAGTTATCGTTTCAAACCAACCTGCCCTTCGTTTGACAAGCAACTTGACAATTAACATGGGTGCGGCTCACCGTAACCAAGCTTATCGTCCATTGCTTTTGACAACAAACGATGGTGTTGCTACTTACTTGAATGATAGCGATGCTAACGGCATTGTCAAATACACTGATGGTAATGGTAATTTGACATTTAATGCAAACGAAATCCGTGGTATCCGTAACCCTCAAGTTGATGGTTACCTTGCTGTTTGGGTGCCAGTAGGAGCTTCTGAAACTCAAGATGTGCGTGTAGCACCAAGTAAAGAGAAAAACAGCAGTGGTTTGGTCTACGAATCAAATGCTGCCCTTGATTCACAAGTTATCTACGAAGGTTTCTCTAACTTCCAAGACTTCGTTCAAAATCCATCACAATACACTAATAAGAAGATTGCTGAAAATGCTAGTCTCTTCAAATCATGGGGTATTACATCATTCGAACTTGCACCACAATACGTTTCAAGTGATGATGGTACTTTCCTTGACTCAGTCATCCAAAATGGTTATGCTTTTACAGACCGTTATGACATTGCCATGAGTAAGGACAACAAGTATGGTTCATTGGCTGACTTGAAGGCAGCTCTTAAAGCCCTCCATGCAGTGGGAATTTCAGCGATTGCTGACTGGGTTCCAGACCAAATCTACAACCTTCCAGGTGACGAAGTAGTTACTGCAACTCGTGTTAATAACTACGGTGAAACTAAAGATGGCGCAATCATCAACCACAGCCTCTATGCCGCTAAAACACGTACCTTTGGTAATGACTACCAAGGTAAATATGGTGGTGCCTTCCTTGATGAATTGAAACGTCTCTACCCACAAATCTTTGACCGTGTTCAAATCTCTAACGGTAAACGCATGACTACTGACGAGAAGATTACGAAGTGGTCTGCGAAGTACATGAATGGTACTAACATTCTTGACCGTGGTTCAGAGTACGTGCTTAAGAATGGTCTCAACGGTTACTACGGTACAAATGGTGGTAAGGTTAGCCTTCCAAAAGTTGTCGGAAGCAACCAATCTACTAACAACGACAACCAAAACGGTGATGGTAGTGGTAAGTTTGAAAAACGTCTCTTCTCTGTAAGATACCGTTATAACAATGGTCAATATGCTAAGAATGCCTTCATCAAAGATAATGACGGAAATGTCTACTACTTTGATAATACAGGCCGTATGGCAATCGGTGAAAAGACTATCGATGGTAAACAATACTTCTTCCTCGCTAATGGGGTGCAATTGCGTGATGGTTATCGTCAAAACCGCAGAGGTCAAGTATTCTACTATGATGAAAACGGTGTCTTGAATGCTAACGGCAAACAAGATCCAAAACCAGATAACAACAATAACAACAATACATCAGGTCGCAATCAATTTGTTCAAATTGGTAACAATGTTTGGGCTTACTATGATGGTAATGGTAGACGTGTAACAGGCCACCAAAACATTAATGGTCAAGAGCTCTTCTTCGATAACAATGGTGTCCAAGTTAAAGGGCGTACTGTTAAAGAGAATGGAACAATCCGTTACTATGATGCAAATTCAGGTGAAATGGCTCGCAACCGTTTTGCTGAAATTGAACCAGGTGTTTGGGCTTACTTCAATAATGATGGAGCAGCCGTAAAAGGTTCACAAAATATCAATGGTCAAAACCTCTACTTTGATCAAAATGGTCGTCAAGTGAAAGGTGCTTTGGCTAATGTTGATGGCAACCTTCGTTACTATGATGTAAACTCAGGTGAGCTTTACCGTAATCAATTCCATGAAATCGATGGTAGCTGGTATTACTTCGATGGTAATGGTAATGCTGTCAAAGGCATGGTTACTATCAATGGTCAAAACCTCCTCTTTGATAACAATGGTAAGCAAATCAAAGGTCATTTGGTTCGTGTGAACGGCGTTGTTCGTTACTATGATCCAAATTCAGGTGAGATGGCTGTTAACCGTTGGGTTGAAGTGAGTCCAGGATGGTGGGTTTACTTTGACGCTCAAGGCCGAGGTCAAATCTAATCGTTTCCAAACTGTATGAACCGAGACAGTAGTCTCGGTTTTTATGGCATGTTCGGATTTCGTTAAGGATTTAATGATGGCTGAACAAGTGATTTTAAAACCATCTTGAGTTAGTCATGATAGTCTGATAGTAATCATTACATCTGTAGTTCCATGAAAAAGTAATCATGCTAAAAAAGCTATTAGTTATTTATAACTTAATACGAGAAACTTGAGAAACTGGGGATTTTCATTAAATGCTTCCAATCTATTGACGAAGCGTCAAAGTCAATCTATACTAGGAGTAATACCAGTTATTTATTGGCATCCCTAGTCGAGGACTAGTCGCAGGCTTGGCCTGTGTCATTCCTAATAGGCCATTTCTTTAACAAATACAGTAAGGCTCTAGCCATTCAAAGATGAGAAGTAGTTGTGATAGTTTATAGTGTATTTCTTATGAGAGTGTCTTTAGGGAGAGAAAACACCATTAAAGACTCATCATTTAAGTTATAGGGGTAATCTCATTTTGATGTCACTTTCGTAAACTACTTGATAGATATTGCACATTAAAGCGCTATTTTTTCACTTAGGGGTTAAAATGATTAAAGTTCTTACACCTTACTTGTAAAAATTCGATTCTCGTATTATAGTATATATAAGAGATATCAAAAATTTTAATCTTTGATAAGAACTTGTTAGCTTCTCTGAGGGAAAATGAAATCTTAATAGAAAAGATTTCCATGAGAACTTAGCAAGTAAAGGATTTTATTTCTCATAAAAAGAAGAAAGGGGGAGTATTTTTGAGAGCCTATAGGGAAGATGCGACTGAAGCAGCAGCAAGAACTGCCGAAGAGCATATTGCACATAAATCAGTGGACTCTGATTTAGTTGATACTATAGATCTTTCTAAATTATTGACTAACCCAAAAAGTCGCTCTGACCACGGTGCCCCCTCTCCATTAGATTTTGCCAGAGCTGACGAAGTTCTCTTTGATAATCATGCTCAATCGGAAACCGTAAGGATTCCATCCAAGCAGGAGATTATCTTTCAAGGAGCGGATTCGCTAACTCCAGATCCTGAAGTCATGGAAAACCATGTCTTCACAGGGACTAGGGATAGGAAGACTGGTTTAATCGAATGGGACAAGGACAGTTATACCTATCCTAAGATATCGGTACCAGTTGTCCAGGGCTATTTCGCTGACCAAAAGGAAGCGGGTTTTAACGTTGTCACGCCCTATGTGCCAACGGTAACGGAACATGTGACCTATAGGAAATTGGGACGCATTATCCCTGTGACAGAAGATGGGGAATATATTCCAGGTGCTTTGACTAAGCAGTATAACAATAACAAAAAAGATCCACGAAAGGCGGGTGAGACAGCAACACCAGCTGTTCAAGATTATATGACAGATATTAAAAGTGTAGTACCGAACAAACCAGGAGCGGACACTCCGGTTGTGTATCGTAAAATTTTCAAGAAAGCCAGCATCACTTATATTGATGAAACTACCGGTGCTTACTTGGTTAGTGACCAGTTGACCGGTGAATTGGGTGAAGCGATTGAATACGGGACAGCAACACGTATCAAGACTTTCAAGGACATGGGATATGACTTGATTCAGGATGAATTCCCTAAGGATGCCATTTTTGATGATAAAGATATTGATGATCAAGAGTGGTTCGTCCTCTTGCAACACGATGTTGCCAAGGTGGGACCTGAAAATGAACAAGTCCCAGATACTCCAATCAATCCTAATAATCCAGATGGACCTAAATGGCCATCTAAGTATGCTTACGAAAAAGAAGTAAGCTTCACAGTCTTTTACAGAAGTACAGATGGCAATGCGGATTTGCCAGATGCTGATGTGCAAAAGGCTTATTGGGTGCGTACTCTTACCTTCGACAAGGTTACAGGTGAACTTGTTGATGAGACAGAGTGGTCTCCAAACAAAACCAAGTATTATGATATCTATGCACCAGTTGTTTTAGGTTATTTTGCGGATAGAGTAGAAGTTAAGGGTAGAGATGTTACTGAGGATAATATAGAAGAAACCGTTACCTACGTTCCACTTGGTAAGATTATCCCTATTGATGCGAATGGACGCTTGATTCCAAACGTTCCAACGCCAACCTTTAACAATGATGCCAATAACCCAACTAAGGTTAGTGAGACACTTGTTCCACACATTCCGGGTTACCGTCCAATGCAACAAAGTGTCATGCCTGAGAGCTTGACAGACGATATTCTTGTTGAGTACGCTCCAATCCTTGAAGATGTAACGCAACCAACCTTGCAAACTGTCTTCTTCAAAGGTGCTGGCGAAGCAACACCGTCTGTTAATATTCAGTCTGACTTCAGCTTCACTGGTAAGTACAACCAAGCAGAAGACACTTACACATGGGATCAAGACAGCTATACTTTCGCTAAGGTCAATGTTCCAGTTATCGAAGGTTACTTTGCGGACAAGGCAGTTGCTGGTATGCAGGTTGTTACACCTGATAAACCAGAAGCAACAGATAGTGTTGCCTATAAAGAGCTTGGTAAGATTATTCCTGTTGATACCTTTGGTAATCCAATCGCGGATGCAGAGCCAGTTCATTATGCTAATGATCCTCAAGATGCTACGCAAGTTATTGAGACACCAGCACCACAAGTTGCTGGCTACCAAGCTGAAAGTGAATTGGTATTGCCAATTGACCTCAGCATGGACCAAACCTTGGTTTACGAGCCAATCTTGGATGATATCACGCAAGATACGAAACAAACGGTTACCTTCCAAGGTGCAGGCTACAAAGATCCAGTTATCAACATTCAAGATAGCTTCAGCTTCCACGGTAAATTTAACCAAGTGGAACAAACAAGCACTTGGGATCAAGACAGCTTCACTTATGATGTCGTAGAAGTTCCAGTTGTAGATGGCTTCTATGCGGATAAACGTCAAGCTGGTGGACTTGAAGTTCGCCCAGACCTTCCAGAAGTGGAAGATACAGTAACTTACACAGAGCTTGGTAAGATTATTCCAGTAGATGAGTATGGTACACCAATCGAAAATGCACCTACTCCAAGCTACAACAACGATCCTGAAGATCCAACCATGGCTATGGAAACAGTCGTTCCAGATGTTCTTGGTTACATTTCTGAAAAGGCCTTTATTACTCCAGAACACCCAGGTCAAGATACCAACGTGGTTTATGCTAAGGATGAGCAAAAAGCTATTATCCTTTACATGAATGAGCTTGATAAGTCCGAATTGACTCGTGATGTCGTCGTCGGAAGCTCAGGTGAAAAGATTGACTACTCTACTGATGAACAAATCGCAAACTTGCTCAAACAAGGTTACGAGCTCGTCAACGATGGTTATGCGACAGCCTTTGACCACACTTACAATGGTGACTCTGACTTTGATCAAGTCTTCGAAGTTGTTCTTCGTGAACGTTTGGTTCTTATTGACCCAGATATGCCAGCACCAGTTGCAGGTGAAGTCGTAGATCCAAACGATGTTAATAGTCCAGTTTGGCCAAATAGCGTAGAGATGCTTGAAAACCGTGCCGATGTGACACGTACCATCCAGTATGTCTTCGAAGAAGGTGGTTTGGCTAGCGACGACTACGTTGAAGTTCTTGATTTCAAACGTTTGGCTAACGTTAACCTTGTGACAGGCGCTATCAATTATGAAGCATGGTCAAGTACTCAAGCTGGCTTCTCAGCTGTTCCTTCTCCAGAGGTTGTTGGATTTACACCAGACCGTATGGAAGTAGCTGAAATGACAGATGTTTCTGTAGAAACACCTGAAATCATGGAAGTAGTAACTTACCTTAAGGATGCTCAGAAAGCTACAGTTACTTATGTTGATGGCACAACTCGTAAGAAACTTGAAGTGGTTGACTTGCTTGGTAAATCAGGCGAAGTTATCGATTACTCAACAATCGAGCGCATCAAGTACTACAGTGATCGTGGTTATACCCTCCTTGCGGATGGTTTCACAAACGGTGTTATCTTTGATGGTGATTCACATGTTGACCAAAACTTCATGGTTACCCTTCGTCATGGTACTGTTCAAGTAGGTCCAGATAACATCCAAGAAGCTGGTACACCAATCAACCCAGCAAATCCTGATGGTGCTAAATGGCCAGAACGTGAAAGCTATATTAAAGATGTAACCTTCACAGTTCTCTACACATCTAGCGATGGACAAGCAGAACTTCCTGCCAATAACATCCAAACTGCTCAATGGACACGTAGCTTGACTATTGATAAGGTTACAGGTGAAGAGCTTGGTTCAAGCTACTGGACTTCAAATAAAGGTCAGTTTGAAACAGTTATCACCCCTGAAGTAGAAGGCTATAGCGCTGATAAGGACAAGGTTGAAGGTAAGACAGTAGGTCAACGTAACCTTGAAGAAACCGTTGTTTATATCCCGCTTACAGGTGATATCAATGGTAAACCTAAAGAAAACAAGGCAGACGATATCGTTGTTGAAGAGGTTCAAGACCTAGAAGTTCTCGACCAGGTCGAAGAACAAGTGGAATCTCATGAGGGACCAGTCACTTATGGACCAGGCGACGACTTTGAAGCACCGGTTTCAAGTCAAGCTGAGGGTAATGGCTCTAAACACAAGATGCCAATTAATCTCTCAAATGAGGAAGAAGCAAGCAAAGGTAAGATTGAAGAAACCATCAATATCGCAGGCTTCACCGTATCGGTAACAGGTCTAGGACTTGGCCGCAACGGACGTAAGAAGAAAAATAAAAAAGATCACAAAGATCAAAAAGACAAATAATATAAAGACCTGAATGACTCAGGCATGCCCAGACAGAAAGAAAATCTCAAGTTGCTTATGGCACTTGGGATTTTTTTGTGGATTAACTAACTGAGGTCTGTGGAAACTTAGCATTATAAATGTAAAAGAAGGTGTCGAAACATAAACAGACATTGATTAAATTGACGATAAAAACTATAATCTAGTTACAAGTGTTATGTACTTAAATGTTCATTCAAATACTGTTAAATTCAACTTACAGCTTGTTTTAAAAAAGAGGTACTATGTCTATTTCGTTTACTTATTGTGGTGTTGCATGTGGCGTTATCTCCATTGATAATCAATTTTATATCGGGATTGATCCTGACTTGTCTCCTAAAGGAACCTTGGTACGGTTTAAAGGATTTGTCTCCGAGAAACAAACTGATGTTCATAAGGATAAGTCTCTTCTTAGTAAAGTTGATGTATGGCTAATTACTCATGGGCATCAAGATCATTTGGATGATGTAGGGAAAGATTATTTGAAGGGTAAAACAGTCATTTCTCCTAATAAGAAAATCTTAAATGGCGTGTCATGCTTAAATAATAGTGTTTTAAAATGGGGAGAAGAACAATCATTTCAAGTCGCTGACTACTGTATCACCATTAAAGCTTTACCAGCTTATCATGCCAGCAACTACATCATACGAAAGATTGTTGGTAAAGTGAATGGTTATCAAATATCAATTACAAGTTCGTCAGAAACTAAAGTCATGTATTTTACTGGTGATACTGTTTTGTACTCAGACTTAACAAAAAATGTTCCTAAAAATATAGATGCCATATTTGCTAATTTAGGTGCTGTAAAATCAGGTTCATTTGGTGGACCATTTACCATGGACTTGAAGATGTTAAATCGAATGAAAGATCTCCTTCAACCTAAAAGGATTTATCCCATTCATATAGATGATTATAGTCATTACAAGACAACTAAAAAAGAAGTTGAAGCAGCAGGCTATAGGGTTTTAGCTGTAGGTGAGACCATCGATATATAATTTATTGAGCGAATTGAATACTCTACTAAAATGAACTTGTTTATGGCATTCTTACTCACGTTTGCATTGTAGTTTCTCTTGTGGTAACATCACTTCTATACTACAATATAGGAAAACAACCATAAAAGGAGTATGCCATGCCGACAGAATATGAAAAAATGATTGCAGGTGATTTTTATAAGCCTAGCGACCCTGAGTTACGTGCCCTAGCAGCTAAATCGAGAGAAAACCAAATGGCCTTTAATGCGGAACCTGACCGTCTCAAGAGAGCTGAAATTGTCAAATCTTGGTTTGGTTCGACTGGTGAAAATCTTGCCATGAATCCTCAGTTCGTTACGGATTACGGTGTTAATATCCATATCGGTGAAAATTTTTATTCTAACTGGAACTTGACTATGCTAGACGTCTGTCCTATCACGATTGGTGACAATGCTATGATTGGTCCGAATTGTCAGTTTCTAACACCTCTTCATCCGCTTGATCCAACCGAGCGTAATTCAGGCCTTGAATATGGGGCTCCAATTACTATCGGTGATAACTTCTGGGCTGGTGGAGGCGTGACCATCCTTCCAGGCGTTACTTTGGGGAATAATGTAGTGGCTGGGGCAGGCGCTGTTGTGACTAAGTCTTTCGGTGACAATGTGGTGCTAGGTGGAAACCCTGCGCGTGTTATTAAGGAAATTCCTGTAAAGAAAGACTAAATGAAGCAACTCAAGGATTTAAGTCCTTGAGTTTTTTTGAAATCTATTGAAAGTTGAGTGGAAATCTCTTGAAAAGTTATTGACATTACCTTCTAAAACTCTTATACTAAACAACGTTAGTTAGCTAACAATATAGTTAAGGAGTCATGTTTTGGACCATTTTGGACGCTTGTTGAAGCAAGCCAATAACAATATGATGCGCCACTTTGATCAGTTTGCTAGGCAATATGATTTGACTGGAAATCAGATGGCCATTATCGATTTTATAACCAATCATGCTAATCATGAGGTATTTCAACGTGACATTGAGCACGAATTTGAGATTCAGCGTTCGACAACGACAGTTCTCTTACAGCGGATGGAGAAAAAAGGCCTTATCGAACGACATATCTCAGCGAAAGACGCTAGGCAAAAAGCGGTTGTTTTAACGGATAAGGCGGTAAAAATAGCGTCTGCCTGTCAATCCTATCTTCGTAAAGAAGAGGAAGAGTTTGCCCAGCAATTTTCAGCTAAAGAGAGAGAAATCTTTCTCAAAATATTACAACACTATCGTAATCTTTAAGTTTATCTAGGAGGAACAAATACTCATGTCAGAAGAAAAAATCTCCACCAAGATCCTGTGTGCCATCTTTGCGACAGGAATCCTTTCTTTTTGTGGAGTGGCTGGTGAAACAGCTATGAATATCACCTTTCCTGTATTGATGAAGGCATTTTCGGTTAATACGTCAACAGTACAGTGGGTTACAACCATCTACCTATTAGTCGTTGCTTGCGTGGTGCCCTTATCTGCCTATCTCAAGCGCTCGTTTAAGATGAAAACCATCTTTCTGGTCGCAAACCTTTTGTCTATTTTAGGTGTTCTCATTGACTTTATAGCGCCTAGTTTTAGCTTTGTTGTTTTGGGACGATTGGTTCAAGGGATGGGTGTTGGTTTTGCTCTACCTCTCATGTTTAACATCATTTTGGAGCAGGTGCCAAGTCGTAAGATTGGTCTCATGATGGGAGTTGGGACACTGATTACAGCAGTTGCACCGGCGATTGGACCAACTGTTGGTGGACTTTTGACAGCGCATTTTGGTTGGCGTTCTATCTTCCTCATTCAGTTTCCTATTCTCTTGGCTTCACTGATTGCAGGGCTTCGATCGATTGAGCAAAAGAGTGAGGTTAAACGTGAATCTTTAGATATCCTCAGTCTAGTGGCTACCATCTTTCTTTTCTTGGGCCTGATTTTAGGTCTTCATGGGGTTGCTGAACATGCCTTCTTCAGCTTCTCAGTCTTAGGTTGGCTTTTGATTGGGATCTTAGGTCTTGTCATTTTGATTTGGCGTTCTACAACATTAGAAAATCCCATCATCAACCTCTCTATTTTGAAAAATCGTAAACTGACAGGTCATATCATCGCTTTCTTTTCTTTCCAATTGGGTTCCCTTGCGATGAGTTTCCTCTTGCCAAACTATGTGCAGTTGGTTAACCACTCTAATACCACTCTTGCAGCCTTGATGCTCCTCCCAGGAGCTATCATTGGTGCAGGATTTGCTCCGTTTTCGGGTATCATTTTAGATAAGATGGGAGCTCGTAAACCAATTCTGATTGGAGCAAGCCTTATTGTTCTTGCTCAGTTGCTATTTAGCTTGTTTGGCCTCTCCCTTTCAAATACTTTGATTCTCGCCTTTTACATGATTTTCATGACGGGACTTGGGGTTGCCTTTGGTAATGTCATGACCAATGGACAGAAACAACTGTCGCTTGATCAACGAGCCGACGCTAATGCCATCTTTAACACGCTCCAACAATTTGCAGGAGCAGTGGGAACAATACTAGCATCTCTAATTGTTGCTATGAGTCAAGCTAACCACAAGATTGACTTTGCACGAGCAACGGCTCAAGGTAGTCGAAATGGCTTTGTGGTCCTATTTGTTTTGGCTATTTTCCAACTCCTTGTCTTAGTTAGTGTTGTTAAAAAGAATGATTAATAACAAGTTTGAAGCAAAGGAAACATGCTTTCCCTTGCTTTTTCTTTCCTTAAATGAAATACTAATCTTACTGCAAATTTTAGTGTTGCTTTAAGGTTTATGACTTATAATAACCTTAAAGAATTAACCAGTCTTCGATGAAGATACTAGAAGGAAGGGAAGGCCCATGTCTTTACTTAAGAAAATTCATCCTGACCAGCCGCTCAAGGAACTGAGATGGTTTGATATCGGTATTGTTACGCTGATTATGTTTGGTCAGTTTATTGTTCGTTCGACACAAATGTATTTGGCCAGTTTGTCTCCAAGCCTTTCTACCGCAATCAGTGAGACATCAACAATTACAGCCAGTGAAGGAGCAGCTTACTCTAGCAATTTCACCTTGCAGATTATCCTCCTAGCCTTAGCGATTATTTATCTCTGGATACGTCATTTTGACTTTAAACAACTGCCAATCCGTCTAAAGTGGTCTGTTCTCTTTTGGGTACCCTTTATTTTCGCTATCATGGGCTTATTTGCTGATATGGTAAGTACTTTGTCAGGACAATATAATTATTTTAGTCCTCAAGTTCTAGGCTTTATTAGCCCTATGGCTGTGATTGATAAGTTTATGGCTTTGTCACCTATGGCAATTGCTTATGGCTTGCTCAACGGTTTCTACGAGGAATTTTTCTTCCTAGGACTCTTGACCTCGGTTAAGGACAAGTATAAGTGGTTGGTCTTGCTCTTCTCAACCATTGTCCGTGTGTCCTTCCATACCTATCAGGGCATGCTATGGGCTCTGGTTATCGGTGTGGCCTTTGGTCTCCTCTATTATTTCCTTTATAAATACAAGGTTAAAAATTTGCTTCCATTTTTCCTCGTTCATGCCTTAGCAGATATGTTTGGCTCAAGCTTAATTTATCTCTTGGTAAACTGGAATTATTAGTCAAACAACTCCCCTCGTACTTAAACGAAGGGAGTTGTTTTTTATGGTTAGATAATATCTAAATTAACATAATACTATCTCTTTTAGCTAAATAGTTCTTTTAAGAAGTTGAGAACTTTAGGATGAAGATTATTTTCCTTGAGGGTGATAAGAGAAACATAAAGGGTCAAACGTTCATTCTTAACCATTGGAATAGCAATTAAATCTTTGTCTTCCTTTGTTATAGCTATCTCAGAAAGAAGGCTGATACCAACTTTTTTACGAAGGAGTTGTTTAAGCAAATTAACATCATCAGTTTGAAAAAATGGTGTTGCGGCATGATGATGCTGATCATTAAGATGTTGAAATGCTTTTAGATGAACAAAATGTTCGTCTAAAATAATAAAATCTTCATTTATAACGTCTGAGAAAGCGATAGTTTCTTTATCTGCTAATGGGTGTCCTGATGGCAGAATGTAATAAAGATCACTTGTCATAAGGTTTCTAACTGAAAATCGTTTATCAAGAATAGGTTCTAAGCTTCCAATAAAACTGGCATCTAGTTCTCCGCTAGATAAGAGATTTAGAAGTTCAATAGAGCCCTCTTGTATAGGGTGAATATTTCGAAGTGCTGATACATTTTCAATAAAAGCAGGCTCTAAACGAACAATGTAGTCAATAATAAGAGGTGGAAATCCGATTGTATCATAGGAAGAAATGCTTCGTAGTATTTCCTTTTTGGCACCTTGAAGTTCTGGAAGTACTTTTTTTACATGTCTCAATAAAATCTCACCTTGTGGTGTTAATTTAAAGGTTCTGTGAGAAGGGTCATGCATAATTAGTTGACAATGAAACTCTTTTTCTAAACGTTTAATCGCATAAGAAATGGAGGGTTGACTCACCTCATGTTTTCGAGCTACATCAGTGAAAGATTGTAAGTTACTTAGGTCATAAAAGTAGTATAAGTCTTTAAGATTCATAAAGTCTCACTTTCAAAAGTATGTAAAAAGGATTTATATAGTCAAAGCTAGCTGGAGTAATAAGTAAATTTTATCCGTGATAACGTGTTTGACTATAAGTTTTTTAATGAGTTAAAATACGATGATGAGTCAGGAGGCAACTACAGGCTATCTAAAATATCTTCAAAGATGGCTAAGAGTTTCTCCCTCTTTGTAGCAGGAAGTTGTTTGAGCTTCATGTTAACTCTTTTCAGTGAGAGGTTATCGGTTTTGTCAGTGGTAGCCTCGAGGCTGTTAAAATTGAAAAATTCCTCTGGCGTCAAGTTTAAGGCAACAATCACTTTTTCTAGACTGTGAATGGTCAGATTCACATTTTGGTTTTCTAGTTGATTGATATACTTGAGTCCGAGTCCTGCCTGTTCCGAAAGTTCCTCTTGGCTCATTTTATTTTGTGTGCGAAAATATTTCACCTTTTGTGAAATATATTTTTGTAAATAATTTTTAGTTGTCATATAAACAGAATACAAGTTTTAAATGACAAAAATAACTTTTTAAACAATACGAAGTACGATATAAGAATATTATTGTCCATTATAGCATAAAAGAAATTAATGGACATTAAATGATACACTGTTCTTTTAATTGTACATAAATGGTAGTATAATATAGAAAAAGGAGGTCGCATTATGACTGCACATGATATTTTAAACAACCCTTTCCTTAACAAAGGAACTGCCTTTACTTTGGAAGAACGTCAGGAGTTAGGTTTGGTTGGACTCTTGCCACCTTACGTTCAAACCATTGAAGAACAAGCAGCTCAAACCTATGCGCAAATGCAAACAAAGGTTAACGATTTGGAAAAACGTTTGTTCCTAATGGAAATTTTTAATACAAATCGTACTCTTTTTTACTACCTATTTGCTCAACATTTGGAAGAATTTAATCCCATTGTCTATGACCCAACAATCGCTGATACCATTGAGGGTTATAGCGACCTCTTTGTAGATCCACAATATGCCGCATATCTTGATATTAATCATCCTGAAAATATCGAAGCAACTTTGAAAAATGCAGCAGGGGACCGTGAAATTCGTCTCATTGTTGTGACAGATGCAGAAGGTATTCTTGGTATTGGAGACTGGGGAACAAATGGCGTCGATATTTCTGTTGGGAAACTGATGGTCTATACTGGAGCTGCAGGAATCGATCCTTCAACGGTGCTTCCTTTGGTCATTGATGCAGGTACCAACCGTGAAGAACTTCGTAACAATCCTAATTACTTGGGAAATCGTCACGAACGTGTGCGCGGAGAGCGTTATTATGATTTTATCGATCAATTTGTTCAAACAGCAGAACGCCTTTTCCCTAAACTCTACCTTCACTGGGAAGATTTCGGTCGCTTAAACGCTGCCAACATCCTTGAAAAATACCGTAAACAAATCCCAACCTTTAACGATGATATCCAAGGAACTGGTATTGTAACCCTTGGTGGGATCTTTGGGGCATTGGATATTACAGGTGAAAAATTAACGGATCAAGTTTATCTCTGCTATGGTGGTGGGACTGCTGGTGCAGGGATTGCCTCTCGTGTTCTTCGTGAAATGGTCAGTGAAGGCCTCTCTGAAGAAGAAGCCTATAAACGCTTCTTTATGGTCGATAAACAAGGTCTCCTCTTTGACGACATGGATGACTTGACTCCGCAACAAAAACCATTTGCTAAGAAACGTTCTGATTTTGCCAATGCAGATAAGTTGACGGACCTTCTTGAAGTAGTGAAGACGGTTAAGCCAACTATTCTTGTGGGAACTTCAACTCAGCCAAATACTTTCACAAAAGAAATTGTAGAAGCTATGTGTGAAAACACAGAACGTCCTATCATTTTCCCATTGTCAAACCCAACCAAACTAGCTGAGGCAAGTGCCAAAGATTTGATCGAATGGTCAGACGGAAAAGCATTTGTTGCGACAGGAATTCCAGCTGGTACAGTTTCCTATAAAGGTGTGGACTACGTGATTGGTCAAGCGAATAATGCCCTGATTTACCCAGGTCTTGGACTTGGTATGCTGGCTTCTGAAGCGAGTCTTTTGACAGATGAAATGATTGGAGCTGCCGCACATTCATTGAGTGGTATTGTCAATCCAGGCGAACCAGGAGCACCAGTCTTACCTCCATTCAAGTATGTAGCTGATGTTTCTATCAAAGTAGCAGAAGCAGTCGCTAAAAAAGCGCAAGAACAAGGTCTTGCACGTGCTGAAGAAACAGATATGGCTAAAGCAGTCCGTGATTTGAAATGGTATCCAGAATATAAATAAGTAAATTTAATGGAGGTGTACGAGTGCGACTAGATGCCTCGTACGCCTTTTACTGTATATCCTAATATATAGAAAGGAAGATTATGGAAATATTTTTAACTTCGATTCAGAGTATTGTGCCCATTATCGTCATCATCATTCTTGGTTATTTCTTACAGGTCCGTGGGTGGTTTAAAGAGAGTTTTGGAAATGACTTATCTAAACTGATTATGAACGTGGCCATGCCTGTTGCAATTTTTACCTCTGTTCTTAAATATCTAACTTTAGATAAGCTAATTAGCTTGTCTGGCGGTTTGTTGTATACCTTTATCGCCTTCATTCTTGGTTACCTAGCGGCCTTTATCGCAGTGAAAATTTTTAAAGTGCGCCCAGGTCGTCGAGGAACCATGATTAATACCTTTGTTAATGCCAATACCATATTTATTGGTTTGCCTTTAAATATCGCTTTGTTTGGAGATCAAGCCCTTCCTTACTTCTTAGTGTATTATATTACAAATACAGTATCTACTTGGACATTAGGTGTCTATCTGATGACTTCTGATAGTAAAGAAGGGGCTTCAAAACAGGCTCAAAAATTTAATTGGAAGAAGCTCTTCCCAGCTCCTTTATTAGGATTTCTCGTAGCCCTCGTATTTTTGGTGTTACGTATTCCTGTCCCAAGTTTTGCGGAAAGTACCTTGACATATATTGGTAGTTTGACAACGCCCTTATCTCTTGTCTATATCGGTATCGTCCTAGCTAAGGCAGGGCTTCAGACTATTCGCTTTGATAAAGATACCATCATCACACTGGTTGGTCGTTTTATCCTTGCACCGGTCATTATGATCTTGGTTCTGAAGTTCTTCTCTCCAAATATGGTAGCACCAGAATTTAGAACCTTTATGATTCAATCTGCAACACCAGCCTTGGCAGTTCTTCCTATCCTTGCCAATCAAGGTAAAGGCGATGTTGAGTTTTCAACGAATGTGGTCACTCTCAGCACGGTCTTATTTGTGATTGTGGTTCCGATTTTACAAACATTATTAGGATAAAAGGAGTAGAATTTGTAAATGTTTTTTAATTGGCTAAAAAAATGGAAAACACTTATCAAACTCGTTTTATTTCTATCTATTGCTAGTCTAGTTATTGTAGAGATAACTAGACTTTTTAAGACGATTTCGTTTGATAAGATTGTAGAAATACTGGGGAAACTGTCTCCACTAGATGTCATCTGTTTAGCATTGTTTGGTTTTATAGCTGTTGCGCCAATGATCTTCTATGATGGTATCTTAAATAAAGAACTTCATCAGAAACAAAAATTATCTTACTTACTAGAAACTAGCTGGACCATTAATAGCTTGAATAATATGATTGGCTTTGCCGGTTTGGTGGATGTTGGTTTACGATATTCTTTCTATGGAGATGAAGAACGACCTGAAAAAAGTATGCAGGGCATTTCTCGTGTCATTCCTTATTTCATGAGTGGATTTTCACTGTTTGCCCTGATAAGCTTGGTTTTGACAGGCTTATTCCCTTTATCAATTGGTATTAAGCAGTATTGGCCAGTCCTTTTAGGAGCTAGTCTCTATCTCCCAATTGTTTTATTTGTTTCAAATAGAAAAAATTGGGCCTATTTTGGCCAGCTGGGTGGAAAGACAATTTTATCTTTAGTATTAGCTTCTGCCCTTGATTGGGCTTGTGTACTAAGCTTTTTCCTTTTGGTTGGGTATATTTTGGGCTATAATTTACCAAGTTACGATGTAATTCCCCTCTTTATGATTGCTATTACAATTGGGATTATGTCAATGATTCCAGGTAGTCTAGGTAGTTTCGATTTAATTATGGTATCTGGTTTAGTTGGTCTTGGGATTGATAAAGCTCAGGCACTAAGTTGGTTACTTGTATTTCGGTTATTCTATTATGTTCTCCCTTTTTGTTTAGGAGTAGTTTTATTCTTAAAGAATATGGGTGGACGACTTAATGAGAAATATTTAGGAATTCCTCAAAAGGTCATTGAAGCCTTATCCGCTATAGTATTGGTTTGGGGGTTGCGACTCTTTGGTTTCTTTCTTATCGTTTCAGCTATAGTTCCTCAAGAATTAGGACATCTTCCTTTGCTTAGAGAACTTACACCTAGCACTGGACAGTTTGTTTTTCAACTTCCTAGTATTGTTCTTGGTGTTCTGTTCTTCCTTTTAGCAAGATTAGTTAAACGACGTTTAAAATTTACGTTAACACTGGCTACTGTCCTAGGGCTAGTAAGTCTTGTTTATTTGAATATTGGTAGTTTTTCATTACCAAGTAGTCTTTTCTTAGTGGTTCTCTTGTTTCTCGTATGGTGGAATAAGGATACATTTGTTCGCAGACATTATATTTATGCTTGGGAAGATTGTTATAAAGATATATCCTATATTGGTGGTAGTTTCTTCTTGACGCTTGTTTTGTTAGGACATTTGAATCCACATCATGTGTTTAAGTTAAAACATCTCTCTCATCTGGTTACACACTGGATTCATTTTCTTGGTTTATCTCTGATATTGGTTATTTTGTATGTTTTGGTTCTTCGTGAAAGTAATAAAATTAAAGAGAACTTCGGAGAAGTTTTCGATAAACAACGATACCAAGACTTTATCGCAACAATCCCAAATTTAAATTTAGATGCTGCCTTAGCTTTTTTAGGTGATAAATATCTTTATTGGTACCAGGAGGATGGTCAAGACAAAGTTGTTTTCCAATTCGCAATTGAAAATAACAAGTGTGTTGTTATGTCGGATCCACTAGCACACTTAGGCTACTTAGAAAAAGGCTTATCACAGTTTCTAGCAGAAGCGGAGAATGCAAATATCTCTGTTATTTTCTATGAAGTTAATCAAGAAACAACCCTTTTACTTCATGAATATGGATACGACTTTATGAAGTTTGGTGAGACTGCTCAGGTATCACTCGATGAATTTACAACTGAAGGAAAACACGGGAAGAAGTTTAGAACGGTTGTGAATAAGCTAGAAAATAAAGGATATCAATTTCAAGTATTACAACCGCCTTTTGATAAAAAGATGCTTAATACCCTAAAAGAAATATCTGATAGTTGGCTAGATGGTCGCCAAGAAAAAGGTTTTTCACTTGGCTATTTTGATGAAAAGTACATTCAATTAACTCCAATAGCTCTTGTAAGTGATGAGGAAGATAACATTCAGGCTTTCGTTACCTTTTTAGCTAGCAATGGACCTAACGAAGCAAGCATTGACCTGATGCGCTACGACTTAAAGACAGCCCCCAATGGTATCATGGATTATCTTTTTGTAAAATTATTACTTCATTTTAAAGAAGAAGGAGTTACCTACTTTGACTTAGGTATGGCGCCATTGTCAAATGTAGGAACTGAGAAACATAGTTTCTTACAGGAAAAAGTGGCTTATCTAATCTATGCCTTTACCAATCGCTTCTATTCTTTTAGTGGTCTTAGACAATATAAACAAAAGTTTAATCCAATCTGATCACCACGATATGTCGCTTATCCCCGTGATACATGGCTTATACTAGATATGTTAGCCATTTATAGAGTTGATAATCGCAAAGTAAAGAGATTATCATGATAACTTTTAGTTTTAAACCGTATATGATGATTTTCGAGATTTATTATGACTTCCGATAGTTTGTCTAAGTAAGGGATTTAGTTCCGTGTAAAACAGAGCTAAATCCTTTTTATCTTGTAAAAAATCAGCACAAATAGAAAGTTATAAATACATTTAATTAGGGAATGATTTGATTTTTATTAAAAATATGAGATAATAGATTTGGACTAATTTTAAAACAGCAATTTTAGAGGGAGACAATGATGTCAAAACGACTATTTTCGGATGAGCTGAATGCCCCCAAACCCCTTAAGGAGCTTTTCTGGGAAAATGCAGAAAAAGCTCGAATGGGGGAATTTTGGAAAGACAAAAAGAGTTACAGAGAGCTCTCAGAAGCCACGGGGATTCCGTCAGGAAGCCTTCGGATGCTCTTTATGAACAAGCCTAAGGGAAATATTCCAAAGATTGTAACTATTACTAACGGTCTGGCCAAGGTGACTGAAAAAAACATTACACTTGGGAAGCTCTTAGCTCGAGACAATCAGCATGAGGTTTTTGAGTTTCCAAGAGATCCTGAACAGGTCACCCAAAACTTGTGGCACAATATTCGCAAGAAGCTGGAAATTACGGAAGATATGGATGAGGGGGAAGTCAGAGAACGCATGACAGCCTTTGTAGTCTCATCTGGTATGGCT
>OBXT01000037.1_pt1 | contig 34641 bp, 46 predicted proteins | sample 1476621 | NCBI WGS metagenome assembly OBXT01 (sample SAMEA2580169, study PRJEB22360) | human gut metagenome | biome: human gut; feature: human-associated habitat; material: faeces | place: Denmark | collected 2008/2010
TAGCCTCCAATTTTTCTAAAATTATACAATAGAAAGATTAAGACTTACATCAAATTATGCTCCTAATTCATAGGCAGTGAAAGAAATTGTGATCGGCAATGCAAGGCTATTGCCTGATAAAAAAAGCCCACCGATTTGCGGTGGGTGATGAATAATCAGCTGAATGTGGGATTCAACCACACTCAAGCCATAGAAATGTTGGCGTAGCTGACTCGCTCTCTGCTCAATCGCTTTTGTGCCTTGCCCGTTGTCAAAAAATAAGGTGAGCTGTAAAAAGCCCGTTTCTGTCGCAAGCGGTTTATCGGAAATCGTACTGGTCTTTGCTGTATTGACCGATAAATAGACCGCTTGATAAGGCAGTTTAGGCTCTGTTTTCACCCCTTCCCAAGCGGTCGGGAAAGTATCCAATTTTGCTAAATGACTTTCTAAAATACGTCGAATTTGCGGTTTCATTGCCTACCTCACAGCGTTGAATGTTGAGCATAATACGCATTGATTTCATCCACGGAAATGCGAATCATCCCTTGAGGGGCTTGCACAGAATAACCGCGTTGTGTCTTCCCTGTTTTGGAAGGACTAGGATATAAGCCATATTCCAACATCGGTGCGTAAGGTTTGTCCGTCGCAATCACTATCGTATCGGACAACCGAGCCTGAGCAATGGCAATTTGACTGCCATCGTAATTGCTCGGTACAGCATTCAAGGCAACCGTCCATGAACGTCGCAACGCGCCACTATCAACAGGGGTTTTCTTCTGTACCTTGTTGAGGGTATCTAACGCAATTTTGCGGAAACCTTGTGTTTGAGCCAATAATGCGGAATCCACAAAGCCATCAATGGTGGCACTAAATCTACCCATAACGTCTTCCTTGTGCTTGATAATAAATCGCTTGTTGTGCAGGACGAATCGGCTGCACCCGAATCACTTGCCACTTTTCGCCATTGACCGACACAATGTCGTTCACATCCGCTTTTTCAGTGAGTAACATCAACACATCGCCCACTTGAACATCGGCATGCGTGGTCTGACGGCTAAAATCGTAGGCAAGCGTATCAAATAAGCAGGATGCCGATACACTGCGTTTTGATTGGCTGATCTCGCCCGTTTCGGGGTTATATTTGCCCGTTTTCACTTGTGAAATCACACAAGGGCTGCCAAACTGGCGAATAAGCTTGGTCGAGACCTGCTGTAGGTTTTGATAAAGTTGCATTAGCCACGCTCCAATTTCACCACGCCAAAGCTACTGCGATCTAACCAAGCGACTAACAGTTGTCGCACATAATCAAAGCGGTTACTGCTATCGGCAATCGTTGAACGGTTGTCATAATTGACCGATAAACTGCCGACTTTCACGCTGGTCATCTTCTGCTCTGCGTTTTGGTTGAGATTTTCTTGTAATGCCAGTTCACACACGGCATAGATAATGGCGGTAGGGATTTTTAACGATTCAAATCCTTTACGCGGAAATTGGCGTAGCTGCATTGGGTCGGCTTTTTCGCCCATAAAGCGATAATTCACATCTAAGAAATCTGACGCACTCACCAAGCGGCGAGCCTTTTCCTCTTCGTCTAACGCTGCCCACGCCTCTTTGCTCATTCGCAAATTGTGATACGCATTGGCTTCTTCTACGGAAAGATAAGCGGTCATTTTTGCTCCTTAACTTACCACCATTTGATCGCGGCAATTAAATTCGCCATCGCAAAGGTAAAAGCAATAAATAAAACAGCCCAAACAAGGACTTTAATTTGCGTATGTTCTAAATACATTTTCAGCATTTTACGTACCTCTTTAAAGTTGGAATAAAAGAAGCCCCGTGTAATTCTCCGTTACACGGGGCTTCGCTTTTTATTACCGTTACTTGGTTTTCACCAACACGCCTGCAGTATCTTTCAATGAGGTAGCCGTTTTACGCCAGTTGGCTGAAGCCCCTAATTTAGTATCATCAGGAGATTTACCGCCTGCAGTCATATCCCACTCATAACCGAGAATACCTAAGTTATAAGTCCATTCTGCTTGATAAACCGCTGCGATATTTTCACCGCCTAATTTTGGCTGCATTTCGCTGTTGAAGTCGTTGTTACCGCTCACCATTACTGCATTTTCTTGCAAACCTAGCGTGTTATAAGCCGCACCAGTGCTATCCACTAATGCTGGGCTGTCTGTAACCACAAACAAGCGACCAAACGGATCACGCATCACACTCACATTGTCGTAAGTAAACAAACGTTCTGCGTTAGTTAAGGCGTTATCGTACAAGGTGTGTAAGGTGGTGGAATGCACAATCCACGCTTTTAATGCACTAGAGCGGTCGCCAAATAATGCCGCGGCTTTGTTGAGTGTGCGGAAATTCGGAGCGTTTTTCTTGTCGTCTAACACGGCTGCTGTTTGACCGCCAATTGCAGCAACCGCCCCTAAAATTGCGGTGTTTAACATATCCGCTAAACGGGCTTTTGCTAATTGCTGACCAATTTCTACCGCCGCAAGCTCAGGGTTTTGCAATACCCAACGATATTGTTGCGGTTCATACTCAATCGGGTGCGTGCCTGCAGCCACTTTTACGGCTACATTGAGTAATTGCTCTAAGCGTTTCGCTTGCACCGTACCACTGCCATACGCATTACGACGACGCACTAAGCCTTGAATCGCTTTAAAGCTCGCACGAATATCAAAATCACCTTGCGTTGGGGCGTTTTGCAAGGTAATCACGCCACCTGAGGCTTGATTGAATTTTTCAATATCTTGATCGACGGTTTCTGTTAACGCTAAATGCGTTTGTTTGTTGAAGACTTGTAAGTCAAAAGCCATAATAAGCTCCTATTAAATGGTGCGATTGCACCGTAGTTAAAATAAAAAAGGTGCAATCTCTTGCACCTGATTATGAATGTTGTTGCATATACGCAATTTTTTCTGCGTCAGTTTTGCATTCGGCAAGGGATTTCGGGGCATTACCACCTCCTGTTCCTGTGCCTGCACCTGAACCTGATGTACCTGATGGTTTTAAAATCGCATCTTTATTTGGATACGCCCCGACTAACGCCTCTAATGCTTCCTCAAAATCGGCTTTTTCACCTGGGCGTGAACGGCTGTAAATTTCATTGCCATCGGCGAACTTCGCCACCACTTTACCTTCATCTGAAATACTGAAATGCTTACCGAAGAACGCTTGCACCACATCAGAAGGTAAATTTAAATGTTCTGCAGCATATTTAGAGCGAGCAAACGAACCACCAATCAGTTCCGCGTGCAATTGTGATTGCAGTTTTTCAGCGTGAGATTTGGATTCTGCCAGTTGTTCATCAAAGGTTTTACGCATTTCTGCTTTGACCTTCTCCACTTCGCCCGCATCAATCAGCTTTTTATCATCGAGATTTTTCACGGTTTCCAAGGCTTTGATTGCTGCTTTCGGATCCTCAATCCCCGAAAATGCCAAAAGTTTTGCTTCCGCCTGCTCTTTGGCTTCACGGTGTTTTTTCGCCTCACTGTTAAGCTCTGCGATTTTGGCTGTGGCTTTTGTGGCATCAAACGGAATTTCCTTCCCGTCTTCGTGAACATACACAGGCATCCCGTTTTCAACAACCACGTGCCCATTTTCATCAAGTTTTAATTTCATATTGGATTTCCTTCCAGTTAGTTAAGGTTGTGCCTTTTCCAAGGCGTAAAAAAACCGCATTAAGTGCGGTGAATTTGGGGTAATAAAAAACCCTGAACGCTATAAATGTTCAGGGTTTACTTATTCGTTAACAAATTTTCATCAATCATTAAATGCAAGTTAATTTGGATTTTATCTTCAAGTGATTTCATTTTCTGTTTAATATTCGGCTTTTTGCCCTTCCAGCGATTTAAGCCTTTTCCACAATAGCTTGCAAATTCTTCTTCCATTCGTTTATTCAGACAAAGTTGCTGATATTCTTCCAAAAGTTGATAGCTTGATTTATTGGCTTGAGTAATGATGTAGTCAAAGGCTTCAATAAATGCCACTTTCAACGCATCAGCTTTTCGTCCGTTAAATCCCATTATAAGGAACATAAAGCCGTTTTTCGTGACTTCGTACATTAAACGAGATTTACCTTGTTTATCAAAATAATTAGCCGACGCAAAATTGCGTTGGCTAAATTCATTGGGTAAATGCAAGTTTCTGATCGCACGCAATACTTCCGTATGACGTTTACCAAACACGCGTGCAATAGTTAAAGTATCAGTAATAATTTTGTTGCCTTTAACTTGAACAAATTGGTTAAAGTTTTCAATTTTTTGTAAGTTCATCATTTTTCCATTATTTAGATATAAAAAAACCGCCTACATTGCTGTAAGCGGTTCAATATAATGTTTTATTAACTACGTCTAATGGCTTCGATAGCTTCTTCCACCGTTAAATTGTAATTATCAGTTACTCTGCGATAAAAATGGATAGCGTTCGGATTTTCTCGAAGTGCTTTTATTTTTTCAGCTTTTTCCGCTTCCGTTGGTTTGTAATTTTCAAGTTTCTTTTGAAACTCTTTTGCCTCTTTCAAAGAAGTTTTCATATCTTCCACCCATTCTTCAAAAGGCATTTGAAAAACCTCTTTCGCAATCCGTTTTTGCTCTTCTAAAGGTAAATCAAGAACTGATGTCATTTTTCCTCCAGAGTTATTTTTTAGGGTTTAAATTATTTATTTCCTTATCTGTTAAACCAATATTCTGCCAAATAGCCCGATAATCATCATTCACAGCTAATTTAACCGCTTCTTTCAATTCATCAATATTTCTAGGGTAGAAGTCAGGGTATTCATCGTCATCAGATAATGGAAAATCTTCACAACAACGCCATATTGCCCAATGAGTTAAACCACTTAATCCATTTAATATTGCTAATTTATTCCAAGTCCAAGCAACTAATAGAACAAAGTAATCTACACTTATTTTTCCTTCTGAAAAATCAAGGCAATGCTTTTTAAAATCTAATTTCGATTGCGTCGCTTTTAAATGGAATAAAGTGTCACTTGCTTTATCCCATTCTTGTCTAGCAAATTCTTCATTCATCATTGTAAATACCCATTTTCTAAATAGTTAGATAATTGGAATCTATTTTCATCAGGATCATCTTTTGGAATAAATGCTGTAATAAATTGATTGTCATTACCTATAACCACAGCCATTCCAGTTCGTTTATTATAAAACACTCTAGATCCATCTTCCCTATATTTGCCAAACTCAACTGTTTCAGCATCATTTAAATGCTCAATAATTGACATTTGATATTGTTTCAACATTTTAGGATTTTTCTTACTATTGTCAAAACCAAAATCCTCAATATGCTTAAATTTTCTATCTAATTGTTTTTTAGTAAACTTAGTTCCTCTCAATACTAATGTATCCACTTCTAAGCGAATATAATTTGGATCTGTTTTTTCTCTTAGTTGCTCAACAGTTAAAGGTCGTCCTGATTGATCTAGCATATCCGAAAAAGTGATTTTGCCACCTCTCCACATATTTACTTTATCTTTACCTAAAACCTCTTGCTGTTCGTCAAAAGTTTTCTCTCTCAACCACGATTCATAATTGATTCGCTCATCAACTGGACCGTCCATTGAGGCACGGGTGCTGGTGGGCATTTCGTCCATTCCTTGCACGCCTAATTCTTCCCAGCTTTTCGTCACAAGCTGAAGAATACTGCGACAACGAGGGTGCAACGGTGGGCGTTTGTAGGGAATGTTATGCCCGATTGGCTTTTTGTCTAAGTCCCATCGTTTGCCATCTCGCACTTGGCAAACGGTAGAAGTTCGCATATCAAGGGTGGAAAGATGCTCTTCGCCTTGCAGAATATCAAGATTGGCATCACGCAAAGCTTCGTGAGCCGTATCCGCCACTTTTGCCACAGCAGTAATGACTAAAGTATCTGCGGTACGACGGCTAACACTCATTAACTCACGCACTTCGGTAGCAAGTTGTCCGTTTTGTTTACCTTCTGCTACACCAGAGCGGATAATCCCCTCAAATTTAAAGGCTAAATCGGCACGTTGCTTATTCCACCACGCTTCTAACGGTTGCCCGTTAATCACGGCAACGTTTTTAATCGCTTTAATCCGTTCTTTTGGCACGTCGTTAAACAAATCAAAGCCGATTTCATCGTTATAAAGCTGGCTGATTTTGGCTGCTTCAAGCGATAAAAAACCGCTTAACTCGTCTTGCGTGTAAGCGGTCGTTTCTTGGTAAGTTTTTGCAATTTCCGTTTGCAGTTCGGTGAGCAGTTTATCTAGTTTTTTAGCGGGCAAGGCTTCAACACCGATAGCACTGATGCGGTTAATCAGCAATTTTTGCAGTGCATTTAACCGCTTGTACACCTGTTGTCGCAAGTGAGCATCATAGCGAAAATGCAAGATTTTGCGGTCAGTTAAAGCGTGGGCAATACGTTGTCTAAGCGTTTGTTTCTGATGTTTCTTCGAGGTCAAAATGCATTCCCTCCGATTGCAGGCGTTCTTGCTCTGTATCCCATTCTAAGCCGTCTGCTAATAAGCCACGGCGTTTGGCTTCGTCAAAGGTGGATTGATTCGAAATCACGCCTGCATTACGCAACTGAATCACGCTTGCCATTGAAGCAGAAGGGTCAAGGTCGTTTTCAATGTTGCCCGAAATCTGCACGTTACCCACTTGCTCTTTGGCAATGCCAAGCCAATGCCCTGTATATTCCAAGGCTAAATCAATCGCATCTTCAAAACGATTAGCAAGCAATCGCAATTGGGAAATTTCCTTACCCGCTTCATCGCGAGCTTGGCTGTCAGTCATTGCTAAGGCGGTTTTAGTGAGCAACTTCGCCCCTGCGGTTTTCATTTGCTCTTCTAAATCTTTCAGGCTTTCCACACCTGAAGCAATGGCTTGTCCTGAATGTTCAACAAATTGCATTGAGCTGCCCGTTGGAAGATGAACCGCACTGCCACCAATAGCAAGCTGTTTCACTTCATCATTGGAATAAATCGCTAACAATGGCACGCGAGCAATGTTAGTAATGTTGTCCTGATCTGATTGGCTTTGCCAGTGTTTTACATTCAAATACGCCAATTCCATTAAAGGCGGCTCAATAGCATTGGTGAGTTCGTTACGCTTGGTGATAAACGGCACAACAGGCACAAAATCAAGCGGTCGATTTTGTGCCGTCAGTTGCAATTCCGATTCAAAACGAAATTCACCTTCCGCCTCGCTAAATTTCCGCACTTTGCCGATTTCATACACATAAACGTGTTTCACGGTTTTCACGCCAAATTCACCATCCTCAACCTGTTCATTGACAACATAGCGAAATTGAGTAATCGCTTGTTTACCATTAACTCGTGCGGTTTTAATGCCCAGCACTTGATGCGGTTTAATATGCACCCAATAAGGACGGGCATTTAAGGCTTTCTCTTCCGCACGGCTTTTCACCGCTTCAACACGCGTGAAATCAATCAAAGCAAAAGAGCAACCATACGCCAAGGCGGAATAAAACCAGCGGGAAGCAAACACATCAAGGTTATTGCCGACTAAATCCACATCATCAAAAAGGGCTTGCACTGTTTCTGTCACATCGGCAACGTCAATCGGGTTGAAGAATACGCGACCTGTCATTTGCGAAAGGGTTTCCGACAAGGCAGGATAAAGAGTCGAACACTCAAGGCGTTTACGGTAACTATCGGGCTCTTCCATTTCCATTTGGAAAAGGTAGGTTTGTGCGGCTTTTCGCATTGTTGCCGTGCCACCGAGTAAATCATCAATGATTTTGGTTTTCTTGGTTAATTCCACCATTTCAGCGGTGGGAAGATGAACTGACATAGTGAATCCTTAATAGAGTTTGAGGGCGGTTTGTTTGAGTACGTCGCGTCTAATTGGGGCAAAGCACATCACGAGTGCATCCGCTTTATTCGGCGACGGAATGCCACGCTTACGCATATCTTTCTTACTTTCTACCCGCACTTTGCCGTTATTATCGTAATCTACGCGAGGGCGAGAGAGTTCTGCTTTTAAATAGTCCAAATCAGGTATATCGCTACTGAGTGAAATCATTTCATCAACAGGATAAACATCGCCATATTTGATCGCACGATAGGTCTTATAAAAACGGTCTCGTAATTGCCACCACGCTTGAGCTTTAATATTGGCGAACATATCGCCGTTTTTCTTGCCTTGTGTGTAAAAGGAATCAGGATTAAACACCGCAGCACCCGCATTAAAGCCGATACAGTTGATCTGATTCGTCTCAATTTCTCGGTATTTTGCTTTCACACCCGCACCCACACCGATAGAGTCGAAAACAATTTCATCTGCTTGCCACTCCACTGCTTTTGAATGGGTGCGTAATGCGGATTTAATCACATCTTCGCCCCGCCACTCCTCTAAACCAAGCACCACAGAACCGTGTGCAAAACAGATAGCATTCGCATCAGCCCCATCATCGGCAACATCAAAGCCCACAATTTTTCGACCGCTTGCAGCGAAATTTAACCGCTTGTGAGCATCAACAGCACATTCAATCCAAATCGGCTTAATGATTGCCAAATCACTGTCTGCAACAGGCTCGCCCTCGTAAACGTGACGATAAAGCTCATAATCACGCTCACGCATTTGTTCCAAATCTTCTAACAGCTCTTTGGGAAAATAGGGGTTATCTTGCCAATTCACTAAGACCGATTTACACCGTTCAGGCGGATGAATCACAAAACGCTGATAGGTATCATCAAGAATATTCTTCGGGTTAAAGCTCACAATAATCTGCGAGCCATCTTCACGAATAGTCGGAATCAACACATCCCAGCTTTCTTTTGAAACATTCTCGCCTTCTTCCACCCAAACCACATCAATACCCGTCATTGACTTGATTGAAGTGATGTTGGTTTTCAGCCCAGCAAACGTGAAACGTGAACCGTTTTGCCCGATAATTTGCGTTTTCTGTACATCAAAAAAGGCTTGCAAGCCAAGCATTTCAATCTGATCTGCCAACATCTGAATCACAGAATCAGAAATCGATTTCTGAATTTCACGACAACACAACACCCGAATCGGTTGAGTATAAGCACGTAACACTAATGCACGGGCAATGCTGAAACTTTTCCCAGAACCGCGTCCGCCATAGAAAATAATAAAACGCCAAATAGATTCAAAAAGCGGGCGGAATTTCGTGGGAAATTTAAGAGTCTTCTGGTTCATCGCTAAAACTAATGTTGATGACTGCAGGTAACGCATTACCGCCTGAAGTAACGTCGACTCTATCTTTAAACATTCCAAGATGCTTACCGAGTAACTCAAGAGCTTTGTTTGCACCTGTCGGTTCAAAAACGAAACATTCGGTATTAACGCTTTGTGCCGTTCCTTCTTGAGCGTTTTTTACCACAGTGGTAATGGTAAGTGGCTTTCTTCCCATACAAATATCACGATACTCTTGCAAGTCGGCAATAATGTTATCTACGGTCAGATTATGGCGTTGTTGGTGTGCTTGTTGTAGTTCTTCAATACGGAGTGCGATCGGAGTGTCTTTTAATAATTTCTTGGCATTCGTATTTATTGCTCCAGTTGTCATATTCTTTGCATTATACGCTTGCCGATACGCTTCACTCGCATTCCCCAGCTCAATATAAAGCTGACAAAATTTTTCTTGTTTAGGCGTTAATCCACGTCCAGACGTGGATTTTCCTTTCACGTCTGACATAGAAAATCCTTACTTAATCGGCAGTTCAATCTGCAGTTTATCTTCAAAAAGTTTTAAGGTCGCTTCTAGCACAGGCTTATCGCCCTTCCATTCCCTTAATCCTTTACCGCATAAACTCGCAAATGTTTTCTTCGCTTTATGCTCAATGCACAATTCGTTGTATTTATACATCAAGCTATAACCTTCTTGCTGTAATTTCTCACGCATAAAATCAAAGGCTTTAATAAACTCTACTTTAAATTTCATTGCTTTTTTGGTTCTATAGCCCATTACCACAAGCAAAAATCCATTTTTAGTCATTTGATACATCGGTTGTTTTCTACCGCATTCATCGATATATGAGGTCTCCTCAAAATTGAGGAGAGCAAACTCACCGCAATCTTGTTCAATAACTAATGCTTTGATATCACGGATGATGTTATCGTGACGTTTGCCAAATACGGTGGCAATATGCCGAGAACTTGTCACAATACGTTGCTTGTCATTTACCTTTAAGAATTGTTCAAAGTTTTCAATTTTTTGTAGGTTCATTTTGGACTTCCATTAAATTTTAGATAATAAAAAACCCGACCATTTCTGATCGGGCTATTTAGTCCTAACAAAACTACCAAGAAGGCTTGGTCTCTACCAATTTAAAGATGTTAGACAAACTGAAATTATTTTAAATTGCTGCGACTAATCTCAATCCATTTACGAATATTATCCACCTGGGCCGCACACAAATCCCGCTCGCTCATTACTACAACTAGGTAATCTATTGCATCTCCGTAAGTCTCGCCTGTAAACGCTGTTTGCGTGCAAGGCGTTAAATAGGCTTGCGGTGGTTCTAAGTACTCAGTCTTTATTGTTACTCTTTGACTGCAGCTGCTCAATAGCAGTACGAGGCATAGGCACACGAGCACACGGCTCTTTAACCAAAATCGTTTTAATGCTTTCACGTTTTACCTCTGCTTGTTTGCGTAACTCAATTGTCATCGCTTGCTGATTTCTGACCGCTTCAATCTCTAGCTCAAGTTGAACCGTCAACGCTTGGTTGACAGTTGCTTGTTCTGCAATCGTTTGGGCTTGTGTGAGGTTTTCGGCTCTTAAGTGTAATACCGTCTGATGCTGACCCCATAACCCAACACACAAGCCCAAAATTACTGCGGTTAACGCGACGTTAAATCGGCTAAACATAGTGCTTTCTCTTTCTCACGGCGTGCAGCTAAACCAGGTAGCTTACGCCCGCCAGCATAGACCCAACGAGGAAACTCATTGCACGCTTGCTTGTAATTGCCCGTTTGTAAATGCTTAAACATCGTGGACCTACTTACTGCACCACAACCTACATTAAAAGTAATCGAGACAACGGAATCAAATACCGATTGTGGCAGCTGTTTACCATGACCATATTTATTCACACATTGCTCGGCAATCACAATATCGTTCTTCCAACGCTCGGCAATTTCCAAATCAGAATATCTGTGTTTTGGATCGATTTTCTCACCGCTTGCTGCTGTTGAACCAACCCCCACCGTAAGTACATCAGCTGGGCATTTATACGGGTCTCGTCTACACCCTTCTGCATCGCCAATAATTTCCAAACCTTGCTTAGAGGTGTGAATTTCACCGCCAAAATTGGCAAGTAATAACGGAATAATCGCCCCCACAGAACAGATACCCGTGCCGAATCCTAAAGCGGTTCTTGTTTTAGGTAACTTCATCATCTAATCCCTTCTTCAATCTAGCCATTCTAACTTGATGCAATTCTTCTTTTCGCTCATTTTCGCGTTTTAACATTCTGCCTTCAGCACATTTTGAATACGCATTCACCACCGCTGTAATAATACCAATTGTGATACTGAGCAACATCAGGTTATTCTGATCGCCAAACCACGCAAGCAGTCCAGAAAAACCCGACCAAAGATAACTTTGATTTCCTGGGTCTTTAAACATTGATTTCATACTCCACCCCGTTTTCGAGGCAATAAAAAAGCCCCGACTGGAAAACCAATCAGGGCTGTAAAATTCTTCTGCGGAATTAGCTATGCCTGTAACTGCAACTTATCATAAATGATATAGTTTTACCGTGCGGTAATCAAGACTTTTTACACAAAAATTTTGATTTCTGCACCAATCAACGCACCTTCAACAAAATATTCAGCCAAAGCTAATTGCCCATCATAAGTACGACTAGATATTCCAGCTCGTTTCACTGCCTGCCGATAGTCCAACCCACAAACATAACGACTGAAAAGAATGTCAAAATGCTGTTCATTTTTCTCTTTCAGTTTTCGCACCTGCTTATCCACCTTCTCCAACGTCTCATCATCTAACCGCATCAAATATCTACGCTGAGTTCGTATCTCAGGACTCTCACGCATAAACGACTGCATTGTCGGATACCCCCTGCAATCCGTAAATCGAACATAGCCACCCCATAACATCAACACACGCTTTACATCAATTTGCATCACACTTCCTCAATCGTTACCACAACACCCGCATTTTCCTTACTCACGCCCACTGCTTTCATCGCAATGCTTGGCACTTTCTGCCAGCAGTCATCTTCAATAATCTTCGCCTTCGACAAACTGTCTAACAGCACTTTCCACAAATTATCGAGATCTCTTGCCCGATTATCGGGCATCGTAACGTCTACAGAAATTCCGACCGCTTGCGTACGGAATACGCCTTCTGCGTGAAACAGCCGCAACTGCTCACGGTCATATTTCGTTTTGGTTCGCCCATCTACTGCATCGTGGCAAGCAGAACACGCCCACGCCCCGAAAATATCATCAGGCTTCATACCCATACCGTTTAATCCGCCCATACGATAATGAGCCAGTACTACCGTTTCAGGATTACCATTACACACTCCCACGATACGGACTTGGCATTCACGCCCTTTAGCTTCTTTTCTTAAATTTGTCACTTTTACCTCCTGCATAGTTGCATTGTGCAATCGTTTAATATAAGATGTTGTTATCCATAACCACAATGAAAAACTATGATTAACCTAACCGCCTCGCACTTTCGTGATGATTATCTCTACCGCTTTTACCAATTTGGCGAAAGCCACAGTAAAATTCCTGCGAACCTAACCAATGTGCTTGCTCGCAAATTGGATATGATCAACGCAGCCGAAAACATCAACGATTTACGAATGCCACCAGCTAACCACCTTGAACTACTCGAACCGAAAGAGAATAAAATCTATTCCATTCGAGTGAATAAACAGTACCGTCTGATTTTCAAATTTGAAAACGGCACACTGTCCGATTTATTTTTAGATCCTCATACATACGCACTATAAGGACGAACAATGAACATTACAGAACGCAAACCAACCAGTGTAGGCGAAATCCTACTAGAAGAATTTTTAGAACCACTTAACTTAAAAGTAGGCGATTTAGCTCAAATTTTGGATGTACACCGTAACACCGCCAGCAACCTAATCAATAATAACACTCGCATTAGCTTAGAAATGGCGGTTAAACTCTCAAAAGCATTCAGTACCAGCCCTGAATTTTGGCTGAACCTACAAACTGCTGTGGATTTATGGGAACTCAACCACAACAAACGCTTTCAGCAAACATTAGCGAACGTGCGAGTAGCGAATCAATGGCAAGCAATGCCAGTTTTTGCAATGTAAATCCCCCTACGCTTGACAAGCTCCTCATTCAAGCGTAGGATGTTTCTTACAGGGTCTCAAAAGCTCTTATAACGAACGGTAATTCACCCCGTCAGCGTGATTTTTTTGTGCCTGCAATTTAGTGGACTAAGCCTTACTATTACTTAGCTCATTACAGGCGGTCAAAAAGTACAAATTATTTTCAATGGTCGAGAGTGCGAGGAATACAACACCGCAAGGGAATAACTCCGCTCGATTCGTTACGAGTTTTGAGCTCTCGACCACCCAATTATTGGGACTTCCCTCAAAAGGAATAACGACATGACAACTCAAAATCAACTTTCAACCTTCAATTTCCACAATTCTCCCGTTCGTACAATCACAGATCCAAAAGGCGAAATCTGGTTTTGCGACACAGATGTTTACAACATTCTCGGTTATCAAAACTCAAGAAAAGCATTGCAAGATCACTGTAAAGAAGCTGGTGTAACGAAACGTTACACCCCTACCACAAGCGGAAATCAAGAAATCACATTCATCAACGAACCGAACCTTTACCGCCTGATCATCAAATCTCGCAAACCTGAAGCAGAACGATTTGAAGCGTGGGTCTTTGAAGAAGTCCTCCCACAAATTCGCAAAACAGGCAGTTATTCGCAAAACACACACGAAATCAGACCGCTTGAAATCACGCTCAAAGTACAAATGCTTGATAACCTCTACTATATGGCAAAAAACGCAAGCGAACTTTGCCACCAATACCGCAAAATGATGAACGACATCATCAACACATTAAACATCGAATACTTCCGACCATCGAAACCTGATTACAAATATCAGTTGGTTTCAGAGATGCAATTCGCCCTTGATGATGTAGAAGTTATCCTAAAAACGCATACACGAGAGCAAACCGCAAAAAACATTGAGCTCGCCAGACTACGCCGCTCATTCTAACCACACCGCCCTACGGGGCGGTTTGCCTTTCTTTATGCTTGCGAGGCTCAAGCCCTCTCTTGTTTGCTACAACCTCGAGGAATATAATGTTTTCGCTACAACCAAAACAAAGAGGAAAACATTATGAAAAACTATCTCATCAGCTACGATTCTGCATTCCCCAAATAGAAACTACTCTCCCCTTATAGAAAAAATCCAAACTGCACCTTACTGGGCAAAAGTCAATGAATCTGCTTGGTTTGTGAAATCGTCTCTGACAACAGTTGAACTCAAAAACATTCTTGAACAAACCATAGATGTCGATGATGTTCTTTTCGTAGCAGAAATGAATAGCTGTGCGTGGACAAAATCACTCAAGCAAGAAGTTCAAGAACATATTTTTAACTGCTGGAACTTATAGCGCTCCCTTGACTATCTACACCACAAATACCGCTAACAACACAAGAATTGTGTTTGTTCACACGCTCTATCGCATTGATTAAGCGACAAACTAAATTTTCAGGATCGGTATTTCCATTCTCAACCGCTTTTAAAATAGCCTGTTTAATGTCGTTTTTATCCGTCTCAGACAGACTTTTGTTTTGTTCACACATATTCATCATCTCAATAAAAAAACGCATACAAGCGGTCTAAAATCCGCTCATCATTGCAACCTTTAAAAATATTTTGCATTGCCGCATTGATTAACGCTGAATAACACCGCTCAAATTCGTCTTGTTCCATATTGCCGTAAGAGAGTGATTGAGCTTCCACCCGCATTCGCCCGTCAATCGTATAACTCGCCACCTTGTAGCCTGCTAGCACCGTCAGATTTTTGCGGAAGGTGTCGAACTGCGTACGTTCATCAAAATATCGCCACTCGGTTTTATCCGCTGCCCAATGGTCAAAACAGAACTTGAAGAAAGCGAATACCTTACGATGAAAAGCAGGATTGCGAACCTGTTTAATCTCCACTTGGTACTGCTCGCCCGTCTTGAACTTCATCAAGGCTTCGGCTTGCATATCGTCGAGTGGGGCAAGCATACCGCCTGCCATTTTGAGCATTTCAAGTTGCATAACCTCTTGCCTTAATTCAAAAACTCACAGCTAAAATAGTTTGCTTGCTTGCCATCAAGTGGACAACCCGCTAAATGACGCACCGCAAATTGCTTCCCGAAAATACCTTTTACAATTTTGGTACTTTTTTCCAAATCAGCCTTACCATTGATTGAAATTGACACCGTCAAATTAGAACCCAGCCAACTGCAAACAAAGGTTTCATACTGCTTGCCATTTCGGTAGGCATAAACCATAAATCCTTCTGATTTTGGGTGAATGACCACGCCCGCTTTCTGTAATAATTGCTTTACTAGCTCAATGTTGCTGTTATTACTCATACCCACCTACCTTCTTCACAAAATCCAAACTTACCGACCGCTGCACAAAATCTTCCATTGTTGGGTCAAACACCACAATCATCTGTCCTTTACTGTTGCCTTTGATTTCCTTGCCTGTAACAGGGTTAATAAACGCTATGCGACCACCCACAAGATCAATCACCTCATTTGCCACACCGTGAACGCATTGCTGATACCACTGCGTAGATTTGTCGTTGTTAAGTAACATCACCACGAAATGCCCTGCATCACGCAAGCGTTTTGCCTGCTGCAAAAATGGCGTAACGTCGGAGTAAGGGGGATTGACGAAAATGCTATGCGAACCGCTACCCCAATCACTTAAAAACTCTGGTAAACCATCAGCTAGAAAATCCGTTGCAACGTTCAAATAATCCCGATCTTCGCCAGATTTCGCACCAGTCCAATGCCCGAATTTTTTATTTTGCAAAGTCGCACAGCCGTCCATACTGCAATGCCAACGTTTACCCACCCACTGGGTTAAGTATTGAGGCGTTTCCCAAGTATCGCGGTCAAATTCTTGTTCTTTAGCCATTCCAACCTTCCTGTTTCATACTTCTCCGCTTTCTCAATTCCGCTTCCACCAATGGATGAGCGGGGATATATTCTTTCGGCTTCTCAATCGCCTTTGCACGCTCTGGGATGTTTTCGCCCGCTTGTATGCGTTTTGCCATCTTGAGTAAAGCCTGTTCTGCTTGACTCCGCAACGTGCTTTCTTGCCACAAATACCGCCGTTCTCGACGATACAAATCGGTAATCAGCCAGTATTCCGCATCGTTTTTGAACGTGAATTTGTCAGCTTCCTCAAGTCCATAGGCGGCAAAGTGATTTAACCGCTTGAGCAGTTTTTCGAGCGTTGGCAAACCTAACTGAGTGTAATCAACCACCTTGCACCAACCGATAAATTTCCCCACACTTGGTACAAAATCATCTTCCTTCGCTCGCAAGGCTTTCATACCCTGTTTAACTTGCTCAACGGTTGTAATCCCGTTTTCTGCAAAGCCTAAAATCCATTGTTGCTTAGCCGTTGCCACTTGCTCAGCGGTGTAATACGACAATCTCGGACAACTCGCCAGCAACTGCTCGAATACCCGATTTACCAAGCGTTCAGCGGTCTCGTTCACAAGCGGTCGATTTTGTGTAATAGTTTGCAACTGGCTCATAGCACGTTCTCCCATGCCTCAGCGGTATTCCATTCCATGCTCAGGTTATCCCCACGAGGTTTAGCTTGGCGGTTGCGTTGCAATACCAGCACATCCCATTTCTCTCGCAACTTGCGAGGGCTGAGAATGTTTGCTTGCCAGAAACGGTCTTGATTTGCCCACTCGAACAACTCAATGATTTCAGGATGGCTCTTGCCGTCTCGTTCTCCTAGCAGTCGGATATCATTCGCCCACGCTTCAAAATTCGGTTGCTTGTGATTCGGGTTGAGTTTTTGAATGCGAGCAAACATCTCTTTCGCCATCGCCAAATCCATTTCAGTAAAACTGAATTTTTTGGCAGGCGAAGTTGCAGGCGTTTTCGTCTGCAACGATAAATCAATATGGTTAATTGACTGGTTAATAGAGTGATTGGTTATGGGTGAAATATTTTCACTAGGGGTGTAAGCTCGCAAAAATTTTTGCATAGTTTCGCAAATTATTTTGCATAGATAATCTCCAAAACCCTATGCAAAATAAAATGCAAAAACCCTCTTTAAATTGGCTTTAAAGAGGGTTTAAATTTAGAACTTATAAATCATATTATCTTCATAAATCCCATCTTTGGAAGCAGATGCTTTAACCACAATTCGCTCATATCCCTCAAACTCCGGCCAATTATCTGTCTTGCTCTCCTGCATATAATCCAGATAGCGAATAAACTCACTTTTCGTACTGCTGAAGAAGATATAAGGCGGTTTGGTGAGATTGATAAGTCGCAAGAAATCAATCAAATCAAAATAAGTCGCTTGTTTGTAGCTCTCTTGGCGAGTGCATAAATAAGGCGGATCAAGCAATAAAAGCACCTTTTCTTGGCTTTGATAACGAGGAATGAGCTTGTGGAAGGACTCGCTGACAATCTCAATGCCATCTAAATAAGCCTCAGCCGAAGGATAATCACTTTGGCGAACACAGTTCCAGAAATCTTTAGCAAATAACGCCTCAAAACTACCAACTTGCTGACCTGAAAATAGCAACCAAGAAGCCAAGCAATTTAGGTCTTTATAACCTTGAAAATTATTGATTTTACTGATAATTTTCGCTTTAATTTCTTTGCTTAATCGTCCGTTTTTTGGTATAATACCATGTAAGTAATTAAAGATAATTTGGCGTAATTGATTGGTGTCGTCAATGTGTTTTAATCACTCTGTGTAGCCATCAAAATCGTTATAAATTACGGTTGGCTTGAGCTGTTTTGCTGTATGGCTTAATAGGCGTTTTTTAGTATTCGAGAAAAAGCGGCTCAGCACTACCTTGAACTTGCAGATGAAATAAACAACTTGCAACTACGAGATTTAAGGGCAAAAGCTGCAACCGATCTTTCTCTCTTCGCAAGTAACGAGCAGGCTCAAAAAACGCTCGGTCACACTTCTCAACAAATGACTAAACATTACATTCGAAAAGAAAAAACACTCAAACCGTTAGATGAAATAATATCCACAAAAATAGAATAATTATGCAATTTAACCTCAAAAATCATTTCCGAAACTATTTTGTAAATTATTGATTTTTCTACTACAAAAACCACTAAAATACGTTATAGTTTCGGAAACGAAAACAGCGTTTAATCATTGGTATTGCTAGAAAGTGATTTTTTAAACCCCAAAGAAAACCTTTCTAGCTCCATCCACACATCATCACTAAATTCTTGCTTCACTGCTTTTTCAAGCTGAGCTAAGTCTTGAATCAGCCTATATAATTTTGCGTAGGTAAATCGCTGGCAGACTTGAATATAAAAAGCTCGGCGGTTTTGCCAGATTTTCAAGCGGTCAAATTCGGTGCGTAGATTACCTGTAAATAATGGTTGATTAGGCAGCACAGGCGTGGGCGAACGTGTAATTTCTAACAGGATAAACAACTCTTTTTGAATAATACGCAACAATACGACAGGCTGTACTTCTTCATTTTGTAGATGTTGTAGAATGTGAACCGCACGGCTTGTTTTACCTTCAAGTAAAGCATAAATCCATTGAAATGGGGTAAATTGAGCAGAAAGTTCCACTACTTCCTTCACTCTGTTCAGCGTAATTTTTCCGTCGGTAAAACGCAGTTGGAGCTGTTGAAGAATCTGTTTAAAGGCAAGTAAATTGCCTTCATAGCTATAGCAAAGAAGTTGTACTGCTTCAGATTCAATCTGCAAATCCATCATTTTCGCACGAGTGGCTAACCAATTAGGTAGCTTTCCTATTTCTGGCGTTTGGCAATTCACTTGCACTAATTGCGACTCAATTTTGGTAAACCACGCCTGTTTTTCGACCACTTTACTAAATTTAGGTAAGCTGAAAATCAGCAATAAATCACTATGAGCAAGCTGGTTAAGGGTTTCTAGCTGTTTGGCAATTGCAGCGGTCAGATTTTCAGGTAAGTTGAGGATGATGATTTGACGATTAAAAAACAGCCCCATTGATTGTGCCATTTCAAAAATTTCATCCCATTTGGTGTCATTTCCCACAGTAATATCGGTCTTTTCATCAAAACCTTGTGTGCGAGCGGTGTGAATAATCAGATCTTTACTTTCAGTAAGCAGGAGTAAATCGCTACCTGTAAGCAGATAGAACGGAGAGAGGTTTTTAGAGAGTTGCTGAGAAAGTGCTTCTGGGAAAAGTTTTAGCATAAGCGTTAAATCTAGTCTATCTTTCTGTAGGGTAGGCTTTCACACCAGATAATAAAATGGTGAGCAAAAGCCCACCCTACTTTTATTTTTGTTGATTAAGCTCTTTATGCAGCCCCGCCATTTTGATAATCAATTGGCGAGAAGCTTGTTGATACATATCTCGCATAATCATCTCTTGTTCAGCAGATTTTGCCAATGCCGCACGAGAATCATCAAAGAAGGTACGATGCACAGAAACTTCTAAAGGATAAGCACCTTTACTTGGCACTTCAATAATCACTTGAACGGTTAAGCTTAATAATTTTTCGGCTTCACGCGCTTGTTTAAAGACCGAAACCACTTTGCTGCTAGTTGAAGCATTTACTAAACGTAATTTAGCAATATTCTCTTGTCCTTTTACCAAAGTAACATCATTTAATTGAAGCTGTTGGCGAAGTGTGCGTGAAATATCGCTATGCTCATCAGCACTTTCAAAGGTTAATGTGCGAAGTTCTTGAGGAAGAACTTCATTGTTTTTAAAATGCCAGCCACAAGCGGAAATCGTTGCTACTGTTGCCACAAGCAGTAATGTTTTGATTGATTTAATCATAAAAATTATCTTTATTATAGGGTGTGTGTAAAATGTAAACATTTCAAGCGTGTGTAAAAATGGTGCGTGGGTTTTCAACCCACACACCCTACAGACTACATATTATGATTTCACTACCACATTCAACAATTTACCTGCCACATAAATCACTTTCACGATTTGTTGGCCGTCGGTAAATTTCTTCACATTTTCATCAGCAAAAGCGATGGCTTTCACAGTTTCTTCATCCGCATCTGCTGCCACAGTGACTTTACCACGCACTTTACCATTTACTTGCACCACAATAAGCTTTTCATCTTCCACCATTGCAGATTCATCGGCTTTTACCCATTCTGCAGTGTCGATCGCTGTTTCATTACCAAGTGCTTGCCACAATTCAAAACAGATGTGCGGAGTGATTGGGTAAAGCATACGCACTACGGCACTTAATGCTTCAGCCATCACGGCACGATCTTGTTCACTTTCAAGTGGCGCTTTGGTGAGTTTGTTCATCAACTCCATAATGGCTGCAATCGCGGTGTTGAAAGTTTGACGGCGACCAATGTCATCGCTCACTTTCGCGATAGTTTTGTGTACTTCACGGCGAAGGGCTTTTTGATCTGCAGAAAGTGCGGTCACATCTAAAGCCGTTTTTGCTGGATTTTGTTGGTATTGATACACCAAATTCCACACACGACCTAAGAAGCGTTTTGCCCCTTCCACGCCAGACTCTTGCCATTCAAGGGTCATTTCCGCAGGTGATGCAAACATCATAAACAAGCGAACGGTGTCCGCACCGTATTTTTCCACCATTTCTTGTGGGTCGATACCATTGTTTTTCGATTTCGACATTTTGGTCATACCCGTGTGAACTAATTCACGCCCTTCAGGATCGGTTGCTTTAATGATACGACCTTTCTCATCACGCTCAAGCGTCACTTGCGTTGGACTCACCCAAATACGCTCATTGGTTGGGCTGGTGTAGTAGAACGCATCTGCAAGCACCATTCCTTGACATAGTAATTTCGTTGCTGGCTCATCGCTGGTTACAAAACCTGCATCACGCAAGAGTTTGTGGAAGAAACGGAAGTAGAGCAAGTGCATGGTAGCGTGTTCGATACCACCAATGTATTGATCCACCGGCAACCAGTAATTCGCTTCATCTTTGTCTAGCATTGCTTCGGCAAATTTTGGTGACGTATAACGTGCGTAATACCAAGAAGATTCCATAAAGGTGTCGAAGGTATCCGTTTCTTTTAATGCTGATGCACCGTTGAAGGTGGTTTTCGCCCAGTTTGGATCAGCCTTGATTGGGCTTTTCACACCGTCCATCACTACATCTTCAGGCAGAATAATCGGTAAATCTTCCATTGGTGCAGGCATCACATCACCGTTTTCAAGAGTAAGCATTGGAATTGGTGCGCCCCAATAACGTTGGCGAGATACGCCCCAGTCACGCAGACGATAGTTTACTTGGCGTTTACCCACGCCTAATTGTTCGAGTTTGTCCGCAATGCCGTTGAATGCACCCTCGAAATCTCTACCGTCAAATTCTGAAGAGTTGATTAATGTGCCATGTTCAGTGAAGGCTTCTTTCGCTAAATCAATTTCTTGACCTGCAAGCGGTGCAATTACTTGTTTGATTTGCAAACCGTATTTTTGAGCGAATTCATAGTCGCGTTGATCATGTGCAGGTACTGCCATTACCGCACCTGTACCGTAGTGCATTAACACGAAGTTTGCTACCCAAATTGGTAATTTTTCGCCAGTTAATGGGTGAATAGCGAACAAGCCTGTTGCCATTCCTTTTTTCTCCATGGTCGCGAGATCAGCTTCTGCTACTTTGGCATTTTTCGCTTCTTGAATGAAAGCCGCAAGTTCTGGATTATTCTCTGCTGCAAGGCTTGCCAATGGGTGCGCTGCGGCAATGCCTAAATAGCTCACGCCGTAGAATGTGTCTGGGCGAGTCGTGTAAACCGCCACTTTTTCATTGGTATCCGCCACGTCAAAGGTGATTTCGACCCCTTCAGAACGACCGATCCAATTGCGTTGCATGGTTTTCACCATATCTGGCCATTGTGGAAGGTTGTCTAAACCGCCTAATAATTGTTCCGCGTAGTCAGTGATTTTGATGAACCATTGTGGAATCTCTTTTTGTTCCACTGGGGTATCACAACGCCAACAGCAACCTTCGTGAACTTGCTCGTTCGCAAGCACAGTTTCATCGTTCGGACACCAGTTTACGGTGGAGGTTTTTTTATAGACTAAGCCTTTTTTGTATAACTCAGTGAAGAACCATTGTTCCCATTTGTAGTAGTCGGGTTTGCAAGTCGCAATTTCGCGATCCCAGTCAAAACCAAAGCCTAAAAGTTGAAGTTGTTTCTTCATATAGGCGATGTTTTCGTAAGTCCATTTTGCTGGTGCGGTTTTGTTTTTAATTGCCGCCCCTTCAGCAGGCAAACCAAATGCATCCCAACCAAAGGGTTGCAACACGTTTTTACCCAACATACGTTGATAGCGTGAAACCACATCACCAATGGTGTAGTTACGCACGTGTCCCATATGCAGACGACCTGATGGGTAGGGGAACATAGAAAGACAGTAATATTTCTCTTTTGATTCGTCTTTGATCGCTTTGAAAACTTTATTTTCTGCCCAGTATTGTTGAACCTTCGGTTCAATTTCACTTGGATTATATTGCTGTTGCATAAACTTTAACCTTTACTTGAAATTACAAAAAATTGTCGTGATTTTACCGTAAAAACGTAGGTTTTTAAATTGGTAATTTTCCATATAAGATTTGTTTCAAAATAGGATTCACCAATGCAGCAAAACTAAACTACTTAATCAACGCCTTAAGTTGCTTCAATTTCTCTTCCTTACTCATCGTCTGTTCTGCAACTTTATTTAAATCATCCACCAAATGCGGTTGCGTAGTTTCTCTCTTTGCATAAACAGGTTTCGCTTCTGAAAGCTCTTCAGCATAAGCCATCAGTTGCTCAAGCCATTGCAGTTTTTCTGGGTCATCGTGATAAGTTTGCGAAAGCGTTTCGATCGATTGGGCAAACTGCTCTGCTTTGGCATCAATCTGCTGATTGCAATATTTCTGCCATTTAACCTGCTCTGCTCGGACTAAGGTTTCAGGATAATGGCGAGCACGATAATGGAATAACAATTGTTCCACGCGCGGATCGGCAAATTTTAAGCCGTGATGTGCCAATTCTTCAGGTTTAAGTGTACGTAAAATTGCCATATTATTTTTATCTGCTGGCGAGAAAAAACCATCATAAAGCGTGGTTTCCACATTCTCACTCGAGGCAAAAGTTCGTTCATCGCTAAAAATTTCGCTCACTTTTTGGCGTAATAAACTTTTATGCTGTTTTAATGCTTTTAAATTTTGCAAGCAAAGTTCACGATCGATGCCTAAACGTTCGGCATTTTCAGGTAAAAGTACTTTTGCAGGGGCTAAAATTGGGCATTTATTAATATGCACTAATTTCAACGGCACAGGCAATTCGCTGTCGGCTAAATTTTCACGCTTGGTGTAAAGACGAGTTTTGAGGGCTTCAGCATCATCATTCAGTAAACCTTGAATATCGCCCGATAAATCGCACACAATGACGGCGTTTTTATTGGTTGGATGCCACTCAATCGGCACTACCCACGCAGTATTACCACGATAATTACCAAGCATACCTGATACGTGTACAAGCGGTGTCATTTCGCCCGTATCTATCAAACTTTCTACTTCTTTTTTGCCACGATGTTCAAAGAAATAATTGAACAATTTAGGTTGTTTCTCTTTAAGTAATTTCGTCATTGCGATAGTTGCATACACATCCGACATCGCATCGTGGGCATTTTCGTGCTCAATCCCATTCGCTTTGGTAAGATTTTCCAATTTAAAATTAGGAATCCCCTCTTCGTCAGTAACCCAATTGATGCCATCTGGACGTAACGCATAGCACGCTCGTACCACATCTAACAAATCCCAACGCGAATTGCCGTTTTTATAGCTGTATTCATAAGGATCAAAAAAATTACGAAAGAAGGTATAACGTGTCATTTCATCATCATAACGGATATTGTTATACCCCATCACACAAGTATTAGGCTGGCTAAATTCAGCGTGAATTTTTGCCGAAAATTCAGGCTCTGACAAACCCTCTGCATTGCATTGTTGAGGCAAAATCCCCGTTACCATAACGGATTCAGGGGCTGGCAGATAATCAGGTGTTTGTTTGCAATAGAACATGACAGGTTCGCCAATGATGTTAAAGTCGCTATCGGTGCGAATGCCTGCAAATTGGGCGGGACGATCCGAGGCAGGATTAACGCCAAAACTCTCGTAATCGTAGAAAAAGAAGGTTTGGTTTTTGTTCATAGAATGTCACTTGCTTAAAATAATTGGCATTATTGTAACATATTGAAATCACGATGAAATACGCAAAAAAAAAGCCCGTAATCAAAAATCGAAAACGGGCGGAGGTCTTATTAAGAAAATGAAAAAAACTTTGCTGATAATTTCAATCAGTTAGCGATTTATCTGACTAAGTCATTTTTATAAAGTTCACTATTTTTTCAAAAAATGTAAAAAAATTTTTAAACTTGCAATAAGTGATTGTTTTATCAACAATCTTTTTGTTCTTTCGCCTCTTCTTGCACGCGTTGGCGGAAACGTCCTGCGGCGAAGTGATAGAACGGTTTCGGGCAGAAATAACGAGAGACCATTGAAGCAATGAGGCTACCGACCAGCACCCAAAATAATACAGGCTGACTTCCTGTCATTTCCATCACAACGACACTGGCGGTAATTGGGGATTGCGTTCCGCCTGCAAGAAAAGCAGCCATACAGAGCAACACCAACAAACGCTGATCGACAATCCCACCTGTAAGCGTTGCAATTTCCGCCCCAATGCCTGCACCAACAGTTAAGGATGGTGTAAAAATCCCTCCTGCAATGCCTGTCCAATAAGTTGTTACCGTTGCAAAAAGTTTAGCAATTCCAACTGCTTGTGGTCCGATAGTTTCGCCACTTAATGCTCTGCTCACGACCTCATAGCCTGTGCCATAGGTTTGCCCGTTGGTGTAACTGCCAAGCCCTGCCAATACCAAGCCTAAAATTGACGCCATATAAATAGGATGGCGACGAACCCAACCACGAATTTTAGCAGGCGAAACGCCTGCCGTGCCTTTTGCCAACAAGCGGGCGAATAATCCTCCTAAAATGCCACAAATGACACCACACAATGCAACCCATAAAATCATTTTAGGCACAGTTGTAGCCCCTTGATATTGCGGGAAATAGGGGTTATTGCCTTCAATCGCCACCAAAATAAAGCCCGACGCCAGCACACCAAGTACAACACGTCTGCCCCAACGGAGCACCATTCCTCTCCCTAATTCTTCAATCGCAAAAATCACGCCTGCAAGTGGTGCATTAAATGCCGCCGCTAAACCACCGCCCGCACCCGCAGCCATCAGCTCGTTTGCCGTTAAACCTTTGAATGCGTAGCCGTGCTTATGACAAAAATTTCCCCAAGCTAACATGACAGCGGCCCCTACTTGCACTGAAGGACCTTCACGCCCTACCGATGCACCAATTAACATCGCCAAAAAAGTGAGTGGAATTTTCCAAATCGTCTGCCCAAAAGTCACCAAACGACTTTTAAGCGAACCGTGTGGCAGGCTCATTGAAGCAATCACTTGCGGAATACCGCTGCCCGATACATAAGGTGTATATTTTGCGGTAAACCATGCGAGTAACGCCATTCCAAGCGGTAAAATAAACCAAACCGCTAGCGGATATTTTGCTGTCCAAACGCTATTCCAATGCAAACCAAGTTCGGCTAATTTGGCAAAACCCAGTGCCGAAAGCGAAACAAAACTCGCTCCGATAAGCAGACAAGCAAATTCAATGCTTTTACGTGAAATGCGATTCGTTTGGCAAAGTTTTTTATGCAATCCTCGCCGAAATTTTGTGATAAGGGATTTTAGATACTGGTCCATCATATTCGTGACTACCATAACGAGAAGAATTTAGGCTTTAACATAAAACGAATAGCGAAATTTTCTATCTGATTCGATAAAATTTCTAGCATTTTTGTAAGAAAATGTAAAAAATCCCCCATTCATTGCGGAATTTCTTGTAAAATAACCAACGATTTTTTATTAAAAATTGATCAAAATAATTTTGAGGTATTCAATGTCTAAATTTCCATCAATTTCAGAAATTCTTTCAGGCAAAGTTGCCGTAGGAGAAGAAGTTTCTGTACGCGGTTGGGTACGTACCCGTCGTGATTCAAAAGCAGGTTTATCATTTTTAGCCGTATATGACGGTTCTTGTTTCGATCCAATCCAAGCAATCATCAATAACGATTTACCCAATTATCAAGATGAAGTGTTACGCTTAACTGCAGGTTGTTCTGTGATTGTGACAGGTAAAATTGTGGAATCACCAGCTGAAGGGCAAGCAGTTGAATTACAAGCAACCAATGTTGAAGTGGTTGGTTGGGTTGAAGATCCAGACACTTACCCAATGGCAGCAAAACGCCACTCTATCGAATACTTACGCGAAGTGGCTCATCTTCGCCCACGCACAAACTTAATCGGTGCAGTGGCACGTGTTCGTCACTGCTTGGCACAAGCGATTCACCGCTTCTTCCACGAACAAGGTTTCTACTGGGTGGCAACCCCGTTAATTACGGCATCTGATACAGAAGGTGCGGGCGAAATGTTCCGAGTTTCTACTCTTGATTTAGAAAACTTACCACGCACAGAAGAAGGCAAAGTAGATTTTAGCCAAGATTTCTTCGGTAAAGAGTCTTTCTTGACCGTATCAGGTCAGTTAAATGGTGAAACTTATGCGTGTGCATTGAGCAAAGTTTATACCTTCGGACCTACATTCCGTGCTGAAAATTCAAACACAACCCGCCACTTAGCGGAATTCTGGATGGTTGAACCTGAATTTGCATTCGCTACTTTAGCGGACAACGCAAAATTAGCGGAAGATATGTTGAAATATGTATTCAAAGCGGTATTAGCAGAACGCCCTGACGATATGGCGTTCTTCGCAAAACATATCGACAAAGAGGTGATTACTCGTCTTGAGAACTTCATCGCTTCGCCATTTGCACAAGTAGATTACACCGATGCAATCGAGATCTTATTAAAATCAGGCAAAGAGTTTGAATTCCCAGTGTCTTGGGGTATCGACCTCTCTTCTGAACACGAACGTTTCTTAGCAGAAGAATACTTCAAATCGCCAGTAGTAGTGAAAAACTATCCAAAAGACATCAAAGCATTCTATATGCGTTTGAATGACGATGGCAAAACTGTGGCAGCAATGGACGTATTAGCACCAGGAATTGGTGAAATCATCGGTGGTTCACAACGTGAAGAGCGTTTAGACGTATTAGATAAACGTATGGTTGAAATGGGCTTAAACCCTGAAGACTACTGGTGGTACCGCGATCTTCGCAAATACGGTACCGTGCCACACTCTGGCTTTGGTTTAGGTTTCGAGCGTTTGATCGTGTATGTAACGGGCTTACAGAACATTCGTGAAGTAATCCCATTCCCACGTGCTCCGCGTAATGCGAACTTCTAATTTTGCTTATTAACAAGCGATAAAGAATCATATTTAAAAAGGAAACGGCGGAAATTTAATCTGCTCCCAAAAGTTAGACTTATTTAGTTCAAGGACTGAGTTCTGCATTCACAGGGCTCTGTCCTTTTAGTTTTCCCTGAATGCACTTATGGTTGTAATAATGAATGTACTCGTGGATTGTTTTTTCCAGTTGTTCTAATGTCTCAAATCATTTACCGTAATAACATTCCGTTAATCGTCCAAAGCAGCGTTCCATCGCACTGTTATCTAAACAATTTCCCTTCCTTGACATACTCTGTTGAATACCATTCTCCATGAGTATGTTTTGATAGCCTATCATCTGATACTACCAACCTTGGTCGGAATGTAAAGGGTTGTCGATTTTTCATTATGGTTGTGTTGCCGTAAAATTGCGTTGTAATAGATTATCCACTTTTAGGTTTAGGGGTATTTCGGTTTCATGGTTGGGCGACCTTTAGCTTTGGGCAATAAACCGTTTATACCTTGTTTTTCAAAGACTTGCAACCATCGGTTAATCACACTTGAATTGGCAATGCCAAAGTATAAATAGGCAGTTCTGCAGAAAATTGCCTATTTTTAACCGCTTGTATCACGTTAAGTTTAAATTAAGGTGAATAAGTGAACGATTCTTACTATTTTGAAGATAAAACTCAATGACTTGTTGTTTGAAAAGAAACTTGTATTTGTCCATAAAAAATCTGCACCTTAGTTAATTATTTAGTCCAACTTTTGGGGTGCAGATCATTTTTAAATCCTGTTAGTCTTACAAATAGAAAAATCACTTAAAATACTTACCATAATACCAAATTTATGAGATGAAATGATAGAGCTTGATAGGGATTGAGAGAATTAAAACAACTAATAGCTTGATTTAGCTAAATAAAAACCCTCATTTGAGAGGGTTTGATATGGTCCGAAATAAATATATGGTGCGTTCCACCCGTTCCAGCCCGATTTTCTCAATCAGCCCCAAACGATACTCTAAAATGTTCCCGCTTAAATGATTGTTGCAAGCAGAGCATTGTTTGTGGGTGTTATCCTCATTAAACCGCAATTCAGGGCAAGCCCCCACACTACGATAATGCCCAGCGTGCCATTGCCCTTGATGATAGCGACCGCACGAAATGCACGGTAAATCCGCATCACGCAAGCGGATAAATTCATTAAACACACGCTGTAAATCTTTCAGCCAATCGGGACGGCTTTTCAGCTTCTCCTTCCGTTCACGCATACGACGGCTTGCCTCCAAGCGGTCAGCTTTTTCAAGTTTTTTGCGTTTTTCTTCCGCTTTCCGCTTACCCATCGCCATGGCACACTTCACTGAGCAAACCTGCTGTGTGGAGCGGAATTTTGTATAGTATTCGCCACATTCTTTGCATTTATGCTGTTTGAGTGGTTTATTTCTCACTTTCGTAACCTCTCAAAACATACATCACAATTCCAAGCATACCAAACATACTAGAGATAACTAATGGAAATATGGTAAGCAAACTAACAAGCAAACCTAGCCAAACATTACTGATTGCCTTACTTACCAAATCCCCAAATAAAAATAGAATGAAAGGTGTAAGCCCGACTATCGCAATGGCAAAAACCGTTAAAACATCTTTCATTATTATTTCTCCTGATTCTTGTTAATCACACTATCCAATTGCACCTCAATTGCCTTAATGGATTTATCAAGCAACGCCTGAGCCTTCGGATTTGCTATAATCTCCTGTCCAGCGTAAACGCCCAACATTGCGTAATATGTCTTTTGACTTGGCGTGATTGCAGTTAAAACGGAAAAAGTTAAAATCAAGCCAACTATTTTTTTGTATTGTGCCTTTAGGTTAACCATAGCAGGATTACCGATTCTGTCCGTACTCCACACTACTGCAATAACAACCCAAATTAACAGCACACCAAGCAACCCACTAAGAGCAGATGCGAACATCAGCTTCAGCGTTACAATTACTTCACTAAACCAAACTAAAAAAACCAACATCTTAAAACCCCATCAACTGACTAATTTTATTCTCCAACGCCCATTCGTCCTGATAGACATTACAGAGCGTTTCATTCCAAATCACACCAAATACACCGCGATAAACCTCATTGAATTGTTCTTGCTGCATATTATCGAACGAGATTGACCAGCGTTCTTTAATCGTGCCACCATCTTGGCTCGGGCGAATATCGTAGAAACCCGCCTTTTTCATCGTATGGTTTAAGTAGGCTTCTCGCGTTTTCATCGCCTCATAATCCAGCTTTGCTAACCGCCGCTTTGTGATACGTGCAACCAAATCATCTAAAAATTCACGCAACCACGTCTTTAGCGTGCTGGTCGGTAAAACCTTGCAAACGCCCTTGTAAATTTCATCACAGATCCAAACTTCCATATCAGATAGCACCTGAAATTTTGGCTCCCAGTATTCAAAACCGCATTCCAGCAACGCAAAAAATTTCTTGTGATGTTGGTAATTTCGGTTATTTCGCATCGGCTCAATTTTCACGGCACAACCAATCGGCAGATTTTTCAGCAGATTGCGGTCGTATTCCGTTTCCGCAACCACTACACCGTTTTCACATTTCACTGCGTGGATCACCGTTTTGCGTTTAGTTTTAGCTGCCATTCCCACCAACTTTCTTCACAAAATCCAAACTTACCGACCGCTGCACAAAATCTTCCATTGTTGGGTCAAACACCACAATCATCTGTCCTTTACTGTTGCCTTTGATTTCCTTGCCTGTAACAGGGTTAATAAACGCTATGCGACCACCCACAAGATCAATCACCTCATTTGCCACACCGTGAACGCATTGCTGATACCACTGCGTAGATTTGTCGTTGTTAAGTAACATCACCACGAAATGCCCTGCATCACGCAAGCGTTTTGCCTGCTGCAAAAATGGCGTAACGTCGGAGTAAGGGGGATTGACGAAGATTCGCAACGGATAACTGCCGACAATTTCATCTAACAACACATCAAAAATATCGTCTGCCAAAAAATCGGGGGCAATCGAGACATTATCATCAGCGACTGAGCCAGGTTCGCCAATATAACGACTAGTCAATGCGTTCTTAGCTGTTGCACAACCGTCTAAATCAAACCAGAAAAAACGCTGCTTTAACCAGTCGAATAAATACTTCGGTGTTTGCCAAGTGTTTTTGTCAAATTGTTGCTCGGTCATTTTCTGTAACTCTCCCAATCAAACGCAATCATTGCACCGCCACCTTCACGCATACGGTCAACAATTCGCTCGCTCACATACGCCCCCAATTCTTGTTGTGATAGATTGCTGATTAAAATCGTCGGTTTCATCGCTTCGTAACGCTCGTTAATAATTTCAAACAAAATGATTTTTTCCGCTTCGCTCCCGAACTGCACCCCAATTTCATCAATCACCAGCAAATTAGGCGCAATGTAGGTTCGCATCACTTGCTCTTCGCTCTCTTCCGCGTTTTTGTTCCATGAGGATTTCACTTTACAGGCAATGCGTAACGCCGTGGTAAGCAAGGCTTCGTCTTGGTATTGCTCGATTACGTGATTGATAATCGCACAAGCTAAATGGTTCTTACCCGTACCAGGTTTACCGCATAAAATCAGCCCACCACCTTTCGCCTTACGCTCTTGCCACTTGTTCGCATAGGCTTGGCAGAATCGTTTTGCTTTAGCATTCGCCTCGGTCTGCTCGTAGTTCTCAAAGCTCGCTTTCTCAAAACGTTTTGGCACGCCAGAGTGATATTTCAAATCAGCAATCAAGCCCACTTGCACCCGTGCTTTCCGCTCCGCTTCACGCTGTTTTAACCGAGCAATCTCGCCTTGCAGACATTGCGGGCAGTCGGTTCTGGTCGTCCGTTCAATCGCATCAAAACGGCGTACCCATTGGCGATAATTGCCGTGATGTTCACAGCTTGCCACCGATTCTGATGTCACACAGCCGTCCAGCGGTTTGAAACCTTGCAATGCTGCCTGCAAACGGCTCTCAAGGTTTTTAAGTTCCTCTTGGAATTTTTCTTCAGGGTTCATACCAAGTCCTTAGCCCAATCAGGCGTGTCTGTCGTGCCATAATCTCGCTCTGCAAAGCCAACGTGGGCGTTTGGCTTGGTGGAAGCGGTCGAATGTTGCGGATTTTTTGCAACAACGCCCGAGCTAGGCTGCTCATCACGCCATTGCCAATCTGCCTTAAAGCCTTTCCAACCACGCTCAATCGCAATCGTGATCGCCTCACGCAGAGAAATCCCTGCCTTGCCAGCCTCACGCTCAAAGCCTTTTATCGCCGTGTCTGTAATCGGGCATTTCAACGCCTTGCGATGTTTTACAAAATCCGTTGCTAGTTCGCCACCAATGCCGAATTTTTCCAAAATCTCAAAATCATCAGATTTTTTCGCCTTCGTGCCTGCGTGTGCGTTACTACCCGTTAGGGTAGTATTATGATCTTTAGTATTTTTATAATTAGTATTATTATTTGTCGGATTCAAATCCGAGCTTTTTCGGATTGAGATCCGAGTTTGCTCGGATTTATTTCCGAGTGTCGGATTGATTTCCGAGTTAAATTCATTCCACGTTTTGCCTTTTTCGGTTAAACGAATAAGGTCTTTGTCACCGTGTTTTAAATACTCAATCAATTCTTTTTTGCTGAAGTCAACAAAATGGCGATAAACCGTATCAGGTTTGGCGTAAAATAACGGTAATTCTTCGATCACCGCATTGCGAGAGACCCAGTAATAAACCTTACCTTCAATTACAATCTCTTTCGCCCAGCTTGAAGCCTGATTAAGTAAGTCAAATAATGCACCTTGATTCGCATTTAATTTCCATTCAAGGCATTTTGCGTTGTTAATGTAAGTACTGAATCTCATAGCCCTACCGCCTTATCTTGTGTAAATTCACCGTTCCAATTGGATTTCATTGTTAATTTCTGTTGCGTGTACCACTTATAAATTTTGGCTGCCCCTTTTTGTAGCAACACAGGGCGATAAGTGAAAAACGGCTCTTTGCCGTGTGGTGAAATAGGCACAGGCTCTTCCGTCATATAGCGATCACGTGCGTAAGAAGTCACCCGCCAATCGTTATTGCCATCTTTGTAAAGCCATTTCACCTGCTGCAAATGATCGTTAATTTTCTGAGAATTCACGCCATTCAAGCCTTTCGCAAATTGCGGTGCAGTAATGCCATTGCGGAAATAACTTTCCATCGAGGTAATCTGGGTTGATTGCTGCTGATTCTCGAGCAACAACGCCTGTTTTTGCTCTTCCAAATCTGCTGCCAAACGCAAGGCTTCCGCAAAAGTCTGCGGTAATTGCACCGTTTGTTTTGCTTCTAACTCTTGCCAGCGGTCAACAACAGCGGCGGTAAACTCAGGAGATAAGCGAGCGACAACAACAAAAGTATCTCGCTTGTTTAATTCGTAATAATCAAACCATTGATTTCTATACTCAAATTTTAGCGGCTCAATTTGAGCGACTAAATTTTGCTCAATTAAATCACGAATAACGCGTAATACGTTTTTATGCTCTTTATGTGTAAGCTCCGCAATCTCACGACTACTCATCGTTAAACTTGCATTTTTTTCGGTAATCGGTAATAATTCTGTCGTTTTCATTAAGGATTTATTCCTGTATAGAGCCCGTGTTACTGCACGGGTTTTCTTTTATTTCCCATTTGAATTACGTAACACACCCCAATTCACATCAGGGCGTAGCTCTTCGCAAGTTACCTTGCCTTCTGTGATGCGTTCGATTTCTGGACAGCGTTCTGCTGGAACACCTGATTTTCTCCATTTCGCAACTGCCCACGGTCTAATACCGAAATGCTTTGCTAATCCAGACTGACCGCCAACGAGTTCAAATACTTTTTCTATTGGTTGCACAGATCTTTCCTTTGTTTATTCTACTTAAAGTAGCGTTTTACTATTTAAAATAGCATTGTTGCAAGTTTATTTTCGTTTTAAAATTCTACCTAAGGTAGAAACCATAAAAGGGGAATACGAAAATGAGTACAGAAAATACACTTGCTACAAGATTAAAAGCAGTGATGGATGAAAAAGGCGTAGGAATTCCAGAACTCAGTAAAGCACTTGGAATCACTTATGAAATGGTGCGTAGATACGTAATGGGTGTAGCAAAACCTAGAGAGAAAAAGTTAAAACTAATCGCTGATTATCTTGGCGTATCTCCAGCCTGGTTAGAATATGGAGAGGGATCAAGCCTTGCTGTGGTAAAACCAGAAGTACACCTGCTGGATAACATCAAATTCTTAATGCGTAAAAAAGGCATCTCACTCCCACTTTTGGCAGAGCGAACCGAGATTGAAGAAAGCCGCTTGTTAGAGCTGCTAAACTCCGACAACGTGGAAAATGAAAAACTCTTTTTAAGCACGCTTGAGCAATTATTTCTCGTGACTGCAGACCGTTTGCTTTATGACGACCTCAGCCAAACCCCGAAAGGCGTGAACTTCCTGAAAATGCGTTCCGTACCCGTGAACCGTGTACCTATTCGCGGCTACGCCCAATTAGGTGCTGAAGGGCATTGGGTCGATTTAGAATACCCCGTAGGCGAAGGCGATGGCTACATCTGGTGGCCAAGCCGTGATGAAGATGTGTATGCCCTAAAATGCCAGGGCGATTCGATGACCCCACGCATTAAGCACGGTGAATACGTGATTATTGAACCAAATCACGAAATTAAAAATGGGGATGAAGTGCTTGTCGTTACCGATGAAGACCAAGTGATGGTTAAAATCTACGCCTACGAACAAGGCGGTAGACTTACGCTCTATTCCGTGAATGAAAACCACGAGCCAATCAACCTTTACCAAGAAAATATCCGCAAAATGCACTATATGGCAGGCATTGCAAAAGAAAGCTTGGTGTTGGATTTGTAGCGGTGGAGCATAGGAGTTATTTTTAATAATATCTTAATTCATTAAGGACATAATTATGAGAAATGAAGCATTAGAAGAACAGTAAAGAAGATATAGAGTCAAGGCTAAAGCTCCTTTTAATAAAAAGGTAACACTTTTTAGTTTTG
>OBXT01000051.1_pt1 | contig 27326 bp, 37 predicted proteins | sample 1476621 | NCBI WGS metagenome assembly OBXT01 (sample SAMEA2580169, study PRJEB22360) | human gut metagenome | biome: human gut; feature: human-associated habitat; material: faeces | place: Denmark | collected 2008/2010
GTAGCCCACGGCTACAATAATCACATCCTGCTGAAATTGCTTTCCTTTAAAATGATTCATCGTCATTCCTCCTGCTATCTTTTTCTATTATTCTACCTTATTTGATAGTAGATTTAAAACTTTGCAACAGAACCCACAAAGCCTTATAAAGAAGAGTTAAAAGCTTTAAATATGAAATGGAGCAACAACAAAAAGTCCTGGTATTTAGCCCCTGATGGATATAAAAAACGTAGTAAGAAAAAATACGATATGAGCGATATTCGCAATATGTATGGTTCGCAGGTAGTGAAAGAAGAACAAGTCAAACAAAAGACATTAACAGCGTAAATAGGAATTGAATTACATTAGGAAAAAATTAGGTTCTACGTCCAAAGAGGTTTTACCTCTTTGGACGACCAAATAAAAAAGAAAGAAGGAATCAAAAATGATTAAAACAAGTGCAGTAGGAAGATTAACAAAAAGTTCAGAACTAAGAGTAACGTCAACAGGGAAGGCCGTTGCTAATTTTGCATTAGCTTGCAAAAGAGAAAGACTTGATAAAGACGGGAATGCCCAAACGACTTTTATTCAATGTGTAATCTGGGGGAAACCTGCAGAGGTGTTAGCAAAATATACGCAAAAAGGTTCATTAATTGCAGTAAATGGTGAATTACAATCACGTTCTTATGATGATCAACAAGGACAAACGCATTATGTTACAGAATTAGTCGTAGCAGGCTTTGAATTTTTAGAATCAAAAGAAACTGTACAAAATAGAGAACAAAAACAACAAATGCCAGAAATGGCGAACGCCGAACCGTTTTATGGTATGGATGATATGGAACCGCCTGCTTATCATTAAAATTTATCTGAAGGAGGGAGAAAATGAAAAAGTTAATCGGTAAAAAGTGGCTGCTGCTTACAGCAGTAGCCACTTTTTTATTATCAGGATGCGCAAGTCTTGAACAAAAAGCACAGGATAGTGTAAAAGAAGTTACTGAAAATGTTACTCAAACTATTTCAAACGATCAACGTATACCAGCTGATTTTGTTAGGCACGTGGATGGCGATACCACAGTATTAAAAATTGACGGAAAAGAACAAAAAGTTCGGTTTTTATTAATTGACACACCCGAGACTGTGAAACCGAAAACAAAAGTTCAGCCGTTCGGATTGGAAGCTAGCAAACGTACAAAAGAGCTTTTGTCTAATGCTTCAGAAATTACTTTTGAATATGATCAAGGCGATAAAACAGATCGCTACGGCCGAGCGTTGGGTTATATTTTTGTAGATGGAACATTACTACAAAAAACACTTGTGAGTGAAGGTTTAGCACGTGTGGCCTATATAAAAGAACCTAACACTAAATATTTGTCAGAACTAGAGCAAGCCCAAGAACAGGCTAAAAATGAGTCACTCGGAATCTGGAGCATACCAGGTTATGTGACACAACGGGGGTTTAGTAAATAAATAAGAAATCGCTATGAATTATTGAAAGTTTTTGGCGAGAAATTATAACAAATTATGTTGTTGATAACAACATAATGTGTTATAATTATATACATAAAGGAGGGGTAAAGGTGGCTACTACAAAAAAGAAACCTATACATGTAAATGTTGATGAAAATTTAAAAGAAGAAGCAGAACAATTATTTGATGATTTAGGGTTAAATATGACAAGTGCAATTACGATTTTCTTAAAACAGTCTATTAATGAGCAAGCAATTCCTTTTATGATTAATAAGGGAAACAAAGAGACTCTACAAGCATTAAAAGACATTAAAGAAGGAAATGTTCATGGTGGATTTTCTTCCGTGGAGGATTTAATGGAGGATTTAAATGCTTGAAATATTTTACACGAACCAATTCAAAAAAGACTTTAAGAAAGCAAAGAAACAAGGAAAGAATTTAGAGAAATTAAAAGAAGTATTAGTACTTTTACAAGAACAGCAAACATTGCCGCCAAAGTATAAAGACCATGCACTAACAGGAAATTATATAGGTACACGAGAGTGCCATATTGAACCAGATTGGTTACTGATTTATAAAATTGACGGTGATAAATTGATCCTAACTTTAGCCCGAATAGGCTCACATAGTGAATTATTTCGATGAATCGGAAAGATATTACAAATCAATAAAAAACACTACTAAACGACCAGACGAATAGTAGTGTTTTTTGATTATGCGATTGTACTAAGCAATTTTAACACAATAAAAAATAATCATGCAAGACTAGGGCGCAACAATCTATTATAGACGTGCGCCTTTTTTAGTTCGGGAAAAGGGAATGAATCCGTTGTTCCGCGGCGGTGCGGTAGCCCTTGCTCCAAAACCAACGGATTAACTGCTGCACTCAACACGAGTCAATTAAACGTTCTCTACCCATTCGTTCCGATTGGGGAACGTTTCCTTTTCCTACTCGTTCCTCGCTTAACGGAAAAGGCCATTGACACGAGTTGTTCCTTGTGGGATCACAAGGAAGCGTTCCGCAGTGATTAACATTTCTAGTAGGTATTTCATACCTACTAGAAAACAAAGTCAAGGGCGTTCCGGTCAAAAATCCCTTTTCTGATGTCAGAACAGTGTCACGCGACCTTTTTCGTTTTCAGGCCGTTCATTTTGCAGTGTGTAACGCGCTGCTCACTGTTTGCTACAGTACCACAGCCAGTCGAAAAAACAAGGGTATATAAACGAGCAAGCTCGCCCTTGTTTTTTCTTTATGTCTATGGTCCTTCCACGGCACAGCGAGCGACACGAACACACTGGCGAAAATGAACAACCTAAACAAAAACGAAAAAGGGGGTAGACTACACCGTTTGACGAAAAGGAATTTTTGACCGTCCAGCTTCACTTCCTCAAACGCCTAACAAAAATGGTTGTTCAAAACCCAAAAACCTGAAAGGAGGTGGTTAAAATGAATGAGCTACAATTAAAACTTGACCTAGAAAAGGCACAACTGGAATACCAAAAATTAAGCCAAGCAATCAATGAAAATGATACTGTCACGCTGTTATTAAATTATGGTTGTTTAAAAAATGCCAATGACCGTTTAAACCAACTATCATTTTTGTTGAACCACATTGAATGGAAGGACGTGTAAGAATGGCTGAAAAAAAGAAAAAATACTGTGTGACAATTGTTGAAACCTTAGAGGTAGCTGTATATGTTTATGCAGAAAGCGAAGAACAAGCACATGAATTAGTTTCTAACATGTATTACGACCAAGAAATAATCTTAACAGAAGAGAATCACGAAACAACAGAATTTATCATTTAAAACAACGAAAGAGGTGAAAAAGATATTTTAGAGGTATTGAATTATATCCACGAAAAAAGCACAAAAAAAGAAACCTTTTGCCACTAACAAAAGATTTCTAAAGAATTGGTAGTTATACCTGAATAAATTTGTAATTCAAGTATAACGTATCTCATGACCTTTGACAAGTGAATTTCCCCCAACCTCTTATTCATAAGAGGTTGGACTAACAAAAGAAACGAGGGAACGTTATGGATTTTCAAAATATACAAACTGTAAAAGAATTAACACACGCACTCAAACAATACAATCAAAATCTAGCAACCACTATTTTTGACGACACACAAGGCTATATAAGTGTAGCATTCAAAAAGGACAAGATAGAAAAGAACGGAAACGACTTTCAATTTTTATGTTTCTATCCTAATTATGAAGTAGCCCTTTATCCAGTCGTGACATTACTTTCTTATCTTGAAAAGCTACCAGAACAAGCAACCGTTGCGATTAAAGACCCTGACGGTAACTACTCGTCCCTTTATCTAACCATTGATGAAACGATAGATAAAGGGACGAAATACAAGTGGCTAGTAATTAGCGACAGACTTTCTTATGAACGCTTTTACTTAACTAGTCAATTGACTATACAAGAGCAAGCACTGGAAAAGATGTTAAAAGAACTAGAAACCGAACCTAACAATAGACTAGAAGCCATTCACGACTGGCTATGCCAACAAACCGATAAAGACCTTTTGGTTGGTATTTTAAAGGAAAATAGAACATTGAAAGGGGCGGAAGCTTACTGCACTCAAAAGGCCTATGAAATACGTAATGGCAACGGGGCAATGGCTAGTCATATTACTGTTTTTAACTGGGTTAGAGAATATTATACGCTTGACGAACTGCCAACGGATAAGCCAAAAATACAAGCGACAATAAAAAGCGATTATATCAATCAAAAAATACAGCGACCAACACCAGTAGAAACCAAGAATAATAACGAAATAGATTTGTTTGAGGGGGAAGATTTTTAATGAATACTACTGACTATGTAGAGAATAAATTACAACCGCCAAGAGCGTTCTTTGAATGGTGCTACTCTTCTTTTCGGACATATGTATGGAAAAATAAAAATGAAACCATTGTTTCTTCAACAAGAAAACACGATTGGATAATTGAGAAAAAATTGAGAAAGAACTCTCGATTGACCTTTTATGATTCAAGCAGTTGTTTTCAGATTATACTAAGTACAAGTAAGCGAATTGAAGTACAGACCTACAAAGTTATTTCAGAGTATGAAAATGGAGTGCAATGTTTTCGTGAACAGCTAGAATGTATTGAAATATTTTCAAATAATCAACATATCAAGATTGGAAAGATATGTTTACCTGTATATTATGGTTACAATATGGGCATAGCCTTATATCCTAATGAATGGAAAAAGCGTTTAGAACGTGTGTCAGAGTTGAAATATCTAAATTTAGAGCGATTAAACGTTGATAATTTAGCTACCACGTACAAATATAGAACCTTGATAGAATTTGCTCAGAAAATAAATGCTCATAAATTAGCATATGATGTTATGAGTGGTGCAGTAGACATGCGAATACTTACAAAGAACTGTTTAAGGAAGTACAAAACATTTTTAAAGAATACAGACAATAGTCTAAAAGAGATACAGCTAAAACAAACATTTGAAAGCTTAAACATACCAATGGTAAAAGGGATTGAAAAATACGTATTAAAGAGCGACATATCCGATTTTCCAAATGAGATTGGCGCTGTTAAGTTTCAGAATTGGTTAGTAAAGCAAGGAAAGTCATTTAAGTATTATCAAGACTACCTCAATATGTTAACGCTCCTAAAAATAGAAATAAACAAACGTAATCAGTTACCGCCAGATTTAGAAGTCGCACACGATTGTGCAGTAGATAGAATTAATCAGTTGAACTATGAAAAAAGGGATAAAGAAATAAATGAACGTTTGAAACAACTAAGGAAGTATGAACGAGATATTGATGGGTACACATTTGTGTTACCTAAACGAGCAAACGACATAAAAAAAGAAGGAAAAGCACTAAACCATTGCGTAGCAAGCTATATAAGCAGACACGCAAAGGGAGAAACAACGATTATCTTCGTAAGAGAGAAGAAGAACCCTCAAAAATCTTATTTCACATTAGAGTACAACTACAATAGGGTTGTTCAGTTACAAGGAAAGAAGAATCGACAAAAGGTACCAGATGAATTGAAACAAGCGGTAGACAAATGGGTCAAGGTCATTAAAGATTAAACGTTAGGAATGCTAAGAAAAGACCGTTCTTAGCATTCCTAACCGAAATCTAGGACAAAATCCATTGTTCCGCGGCGGTGCAGTCGCCCTTGCTCCAAAACCAATGGATTTTCTGCTGCACTCAACACGAGTCAATTAAACGTTCTATTCCCATTCGTTCCGACTGGTGAACGTTTCTCTTTTCCTACTCGTTCCTCGCTTAACGGAAAAGGACATTGACACGAGTTGTTCCTTGTGAGACCACAAGGAAGCGTTCCGCAGATTTAAGTTTTTTCTGAAGCAGTTTCACTGCTACAGAAAAAAGGCGTTGGTTCTATGGCATTTTTCTGTCACTCGGCCCCTTCTTGCGGTTATCATTTCTTCAGTGAGCCGGCCTTGTGTACTTGCGAATCATACAACAGCCAGTCGAAAACACAAGGGTAAAATGCACGAGCAAGCTCGCCCTTGTGTTTTCTTTGTGTCTGATGTCTGTTCTCTGCGCACCCAAAACCTCAAACTCACTGAAGAAATGGATCATAACAGCAAACAAAGAAAGGAGAGGACCACAGAAAAATACCGAACCAACGAAGTTCAAAAGAAGCACCCCTTCCTAAATCTTCAAAAAAAATGAGTTTTGAAAAAAATAAAAAACAGAAAGAAGCGAATAAAAATGACTAGACTTGAACAAGCACAAGGAAAATTGCAACGACTAAAAAGAGAAAGCGAAGAAATGCACCACTTAATCAGGGCGGAACATGACCGTATCCCTTTTGGACAGCCTAACATTATTGGCCGTGGGGACATTTATAAGAAAGTAAATGGCTATCATGATCGTGCAATTAAATTACTGAAGGAACAAGAAAAACAAGAAAAAAGAGTGGAAATGCTGGAAAAGGTAGAAGATTTTAAGGAAAAAAACGAGCTAATCAAAGACGTTCATGTGGTCGGTAAATCAAGTTATGCGACGGTTGGCGCAAAAACAAGTGTCAATAACATTGATTACTTTAAAAATGAACTAAAAGAGCTTGAAAAGGCTAACGAAAAAGCAAAAGCCTATAACAAGACAAAACCAGCAATCAAAGCGAGAACGTTCGGCGCAGTAATCACGAAACTAAAAAATAAAATTGCGACCCTGGAACAAATGAAGGAAGCTGATGAAAACAAGGTGGTGAGTGAGAGAACAAAAGAGCTGATAGAAAGCGGTGCAGTGACGCAGTGGAAGAAAAAACCAATATTCTATTTCGTTAAAGGGTTGCGAAAAGTAGCACTAGAAATTGACGAAAATGGAGAATTCTTCATTTCTAACTATTATCCGGCTTGTACAGATGCAGATAAGGAATTTATCAGTAAGTTATTAGATCCTGCAGCTGAAAGCAGAAAAAAAGAAACCTTTTGCTGAAGACAAAAGATTTCTAGGACGTTAACTATTTATAGTCATGAATAAGTATAGCGTACCTTAGAAAAATATTCAATGGGTTCCTGCCATAACAATGGAGTTATGGCAAGGATTCATTGCCACTCATAGAATAGAACAATTATCTAACAGTAACGAATTAAAAAAAATATTGCTTTTGGAGGAATACAAATGAGAAGATTAAGTAATACGACAATGGCCAACGAAACTCTAAAAAAAGAAGCATGGTATAGAATGATGCTTACCGACCTATCAAGTTCTGTCATTGATGAGTTCATGGAAACGGGGAAATGCCATTACACCAGCAATTATTTTCAAGGTGAAAATATTTTAGTCACTGAAGAAATAGAGGCAATCATAAAGACGGTCGAAAAGAAGTATGGCTTCCTGGTGTACTATGTAACTGAAAATAAAACAGCGGATGGCCAGAGATTTTTATCATTATTCTACGTTGGACGCGATACTAGTGATTGGCTTTACTGTCACAGGGATTTAGAATCTTATAGGCAATATGTGTATGTAGTTAATACGACGAACCCTGCATTTTCAGAATTTGGAATGATTCAATTTGATCCAATACTAGGCAGTCTTTTACGAACTGCATAGATAAAAAAATATACATTTTATGGTATCAGTTGGGCTTTTTGGCCCAGCTGAAGCCTAACGTAAGGAATTATAAGAAAGGTGGGAAATGAGTATGGAAATACGGGAATTAATTATAATAGAAGATCCTTGCTTTTATCAATATACGACGATAAAAGAACTTGAATCGTTTAATACGTCTGAATTAACGATTGCTCTTAGTGTGCTTAGAAAAGAGCAGCGTCGCTTGAAAGAAAAAGTGTATCATTCTGGATCTGGCGATCAAGTGGATAAAAATAACGTTAAATTAATCAACAAGTACAGAGCCAATCTTGAAAAACTGCTGTTTATTAAGCAAGGGTATATTCCGGATGCAATCACGCAAAACATGATTGATACATTGATCAAAAACAATAAAAAATCCATACAGAAGATTCAAAAAGGTTGAGTTTAGCAAGGCAACAAAAAACATTTAATAAAAGAGAGGATGTAAAACATGGCCGAAAAAATTGATTTGAATAAGTTATATCATGAAAGTAAAAAGGAAAGAACCGAAAAACAAACAAAAATGGAACGAGCGTTAGAAGGAGTTGTGTGTGGGTTTCCAAGAAACACAGATGATGATCCAATTTTAAAGAATAGTAAGACCCAGGAGAATACCAATGGATGAAAAAAGGAAAGATAAAATTCAACGGTTGTTAGCACTAGCGAACGATGCGAACGATGAAGAATCAATGACAGCTTTAGCAAAGGCCCAGGAATTGATGCTAGCCTATGGAATTGATGAAGAAGAAGTGTTTCATTATCAGCAACACCAAAGGCAAGAAAAGGTTATAGATAAAGTGATTTACAAAGGAAGACCGCATAAATGGGTCTACAGACTAGCTGGGATCATTGCAAAGAATTTTCGTGTGAAGAATTACTATCAAAGTTCTTCAGATATAGAATTACACTACGTAGGTTTAACAACAGATGTAGAGATTGCAGAAATTACATTTTTATATGCAAAAGGTAGTGTTGCCTTTTGCTCAAAAGAGTTTATGAAACAACCGGAAATCAAGCGAAAATATAAACGAAAATGGCAATTAAAACAAGACTATATCGAAGGGTATTTGACGGCTCTTAGTTCAGTATTTGAAGCCCAGGTACTTACGAATGGTTACGAACTTGCATTGCAGTTGCCTGTCGCAGTCCATGAAGAAGTCTCAAAGCTAGGCTTGGTTAAAGGAAAAGACACCTCACACCATGTTGAAAACTTCGATGCTTTTCATTCTGGTTACCAGGAAGGCTTACAGTTTAAGAGTAAAGAGTTAATCAACTAATAAAATTATTAATGGAGGAAAGAGTATGCCTAATTTGGATTCCTACTTAGAAAGATTTGAAAACTATCAGAAGGAACAAGAAGAATTAAATGAAATTTTTGATCCGGACGATAGGAGGTGCAGAGTTTGTGGATGTACTCAATTTAATGCATGCCCAGGGGGTTGTTATTGGATTGAAGAAGACTTATGCAGTAAATGTGTATAGAAAGAGAACAAAAAAAGCAGATAAAAAATTATTTGCTTTTTTTACTTATATATTTTATACGATAAAAAAACGTGGTTTTTAGTTTGAAAACCCTGTAAGATTAATATATGGACCCATTTAATGTAAACATAAAAGGTGTTCGTTTTCTTAGGGGGGTATTTTAATAAAAATTGAGGAGTGAAAAAATGAATAAGTTTCAAAGTTGGCTTATGGCCAATAAAAATCTGTTAATTACAAGTGTAGTAATGTGTCAAGTGTTAGTCTTAAGCATAGGGATAATCAACTTTCCTTATATTGATGACACCGGCAGGCAAATTGATGGCAATACGGACTTTGCTAGAAGTTATTCTCGCTGGGGTAGCGAAATTGGTTCTTGGTTAGTTCAAGGGAGTAGACACCTTACGGATATGGGGTTGTGGACGCATATTCTTTCTGGATTCATTGTATCAGTAACAGGGATTATCATTGTTTACTCTTTTCATAAGAAGCTATCTCTTTTAGCTTTAACAGCAGCCATGTTGGTTGGCTTTAATCCTTGGTTTTTACAAAATTTAAGTTTCAGGTTCGATAGTCCTTACATGTCTTTGAGCCTTTTATTTTCAGTTCTTCCATTTCTATTTTGGAATAAAAATAAAGTCTTATTTTTAGTTGTTTCTATTTTAAGCATTTTTTTGATGTGTAATACTTATCAGGCGTCTTCGGGGATCTACGTCGTGATGGTGTTAGCATTATCACTGAAGCAGCTGTTAGACAATCAATCGTTTATTGCTGTGCTTAAAAAAGCGATTGTAGCTATGATTAGCTATATAAGCGCCATGTTTCTTTATCTTATTGAAACAAAATTTAATCCTGAAATAGCAACGCGAGGCGGTATGACAACAATCGCGAGCGTTAAGGATATACCCAAAACAATCCTGGTAAATAGTCAAATGTATCTGTCAAAAATAACCGAGCAGAGTACAAAGCTATGGATACTTTTGTTTTTTATTCTAGTAATTTTCTTTGTTTTAAGTACGGTTCTTAATGCGAAAGTATCGCCTGTTAAAAGCTTTTTATACGCAGTATTATTTCTATTTTTAGGCTCTATTTTGAGTTACGGCGTCTTTCTAATCTTTCCGGAAAAGCTTTTGTTAATTTCGCCTAGATACGGCTATGGATTTAGTTTTTTTGTAGTTTCAATTATCATGCTTACTTTGTCAAATACTTCTAAAAACGTGCTAGGATATGTGTCAAAAACAGCGGTTTGTCTTTTCTGTGTCTACCTTTTATCTTTTACATTTGTTTATGCTAGTGCGTTAAGCCACCAAAAGGAATCTTTTGAACGACAAAGTATGATATTAGCCGATGATTTAAAAGACCTAGTGAACCGTGACACGGTGACCGTGCATAGTACGTCTTTATTTAAAGATTCGCCAGTATTTGCTAATAGTTCGAAGAATTATCCTATATTAAAAGAACTGGTTCCACCAAATGAAGCCCTTTATTGGCCAAATCAGTTTTTATTTAGAACGTACACTGGTTTAAATGTGAACATGGAGATCTTTGATATTAACGCGTTGAATAAAGAAGAAAGTGAGTTAATGAAATCTAATTATTACCATGACATTTATGTAAAAGATTCAGAAGTATTTGTTCATGTTAAATAATCCTGAAATAAAAGTAATATCAAGGCAATTGAAAGGCCGGGGTAGATACTGTAAAATAAAAATAGCTATTTCAGATTTAACTATTTACTTACAGACTGAATAAATTGAGCGTTCAGTTCTATGAGTACTTGTTAGAAACGAAAGGCTAAAATAAGTTATAACCTTAGAGACTGTCTCCCCCCAAGAGACAGTCTTATATATTGTTTAATAGATAATTACTTTACTAAAATAGGATAAATTCAATCAGAAATGTATACTTTGTAAGGAAAAAATCATAGCTGTTTTAGGATATTATTTGCTATTTTATGTATTTGCCAATTACAATGGTATTGTAAATAAATACATAAAGTAGCATTAGTAGGTTTTGGGGGATATAGATTTGGAAAATATTTTTGATTTAAACAAGGGATTATCAAGAAGAAAATATTGGTATTATCAGTGTATACTGTTTGTGTTTGGATTAGGGATAGAAACTTTTTCAATGTTTGTATACAAAAAGTCTCTGATTGAAAACAATTATTTAAAATATTTCGTGATAAATGGTCCATTTGATTTTTATAATTTTCTTAGGATCGTGTTCTTTATAATGATTATTATAGGTTTTCTGTTCCAAGCAAGAAGGTTTGTTGATATTGGGTGGTCGAAATTTGTAGCTTTACTAAGTCTGTTACCGTTAGTTGGTATTATCACAACAGGGATTTGTTTATTTAAAAAGGGAAAAGACAATAAAACAGATAGCAGTCAAGTTTCTTGATTGCTATCTGTTTTATTTATTAAGAGTATTGTCTATTAAATGAATGACAAGAACTTGCATTGTAAGCAGCTTGAATCGCAGCTGACCATGAGAGTTTATGGAATGCTACTGCAGACCAAATTCCTTTCATAATACAAGCACCTTGTTTTGCTTTAGCTTGTTGATATTTATTCCATAAATGTTTAGGGACTTTACTTTTTGCAAAGTTGTCCTAATAACCATCGTCACTTTGGGCATATGCAGTAGTAAAGTTTACTAACGGATAATACATGATAAATTTAAAAGGTAGGGTACTTTTTCGTACAAGAATGATTTTGTAAGTATGAAACAAGCTAGTTATATTTCACTAGCTATTCAATGAAATAAGTTTTTAAAGTAGATTGTTGATAGATATATTAAAATTTTTTTTCATGTAAGAGTATGCTAAAATTGATGTTAAGAATGGTTTTCCCTAGTAATAGGTAACATCAAAATAAAGGAAGGTGTAATTCTATACCTATGGAAGAAAATAATATAGAAAGCAAAGACAATCTGTTTAAAGAGATTGGGGAAAAAATGTATCCGCTTTTTTTTAATCGTAATTTTGGATTAGCAACAAAAAGTGAAATTGAAAGCATGCTCTTTTACTCGTATCTAAAACATAAGATAAATAGTAATAGTGATTACTCAGATAGAACCTTGTCTAGAGAGCTAGGAATATCGGAAGTTAAAGTAAGGAATCTTAAGAGAACATGTTATGCAAGATATGAAGATGCAATTGATTTTCCTAAATTACTAACCTCGCTGTCCAAAGAAGGCTCAAATCTAATGTTTTTTAAAATCTATACTGACAATAATGATGTATTATGTAGGATATCTATTTCCGAGGTAGTTTATTATGATGAACTTCGAACACAATTAAACAATAGTGGTATTCTTTTTAAAAAAAATCCAGGATCAAATTATGTAGAGTTATCAATGGCAGATGCAATAATTTTCTTTGATCAGGATTCTATCAGCAAAGAAAGCTTAGATTTGAAAAATTTAATAGATAAGATGAAACAGTTGAATTTTAAAACTAATACTAAAATGGATATTGATAAAATATTAGAAGGAACTAAAGCTGGTAGAATGAAAAATGTCGTTGAGGCTATGATGAAGCTTTCCAACTCAATATAAACAAAGAGGTCAGAAACTTCCTAAGTTTTTTGACCTATTGCTTTTTCGTGTGTAACTTTTTTATTTAAATGGCATAAGTTTTTATCGATGAATGGCAAAAGCTACCAAAACAAATGGAAAAAACCAGTTGTATATTACAACTGGTTTTTTTGAACGAAATCTCGTTCAATGGATAGCTTAACTATAATATAAGTATACAAAATATGCAAGCGTTTACATTAAATAAAAAATTGAATTTGGTAGTAGGGTACATATGATTCTATTTAATAGCTAACAAAATTTTTTTCTCTATTTCACGTGTATTATTAGAAATCATATCTTTAAACGGGATAACTATACCATTATTTTTTAAGTCATCACTTAGATATCTGGAGTCTATGTCATTATATACAATCAAGTCTGCCTTGGGTATTTCAGTACTTGAAGTATCATAGCTTATAAAATCAACAGTAACATCAGACGGCAAATTCGTTTTAATTGTTTCTTGAAATTTTTGTGCTTGTCTCAAAGGCATAGTTGTACTATTTCCATAAAGACCCATACCCTTTAAATTTACAGAATATATCCATACTATCTTTTTCATTTGTATTCCCCCTTCTAACATATTATTTACTTTAAATATATCACTTTGTAAAATTAATACAAGAAATATCTACAACGATTTTAAGCAATGTGATATAATGATCAATGAAAGCGCTTACTTTACTTTGTTCCGTATACTTAACTATACATATTTTTTAATACCTACTTAATATGTAACAATTACTCTGTACATAAGGTAGTTAAACAACTAGAAAATTATTTTGGAGGAGATATTTATGAGTAAATTATTACGTGAATTAACAGACAAGGAAATACAATCTTCGTTATCTAATGGTGGATCTACATGCAGTATGTATAAAGCGCTATTACCTGGACATATTGCTGCATGTGCAGCTAGTGCATATTTTTATGGTTCAAGTGGCTGTACCGCAATGAGATATGTTTCAGAATATATAAGAAAGAATTGTTAACCATTCAATTTTTTTAATGTAGTTTATATAGCATGTTAATTTGTTGTTTAACTATCTTATTCTTAGGAGGATATATCTATGCTTAGAAATTTTTCAGTAATAATTATATGTAAAAATGAAGAAAGAGTAATCAAGCGATGCATAGAATCTATACAAAAAAATTTGAAAAAGAATGATGAAATCATAGTAGTGGATACCGGGTCTACAGATAATACTATAAAAATTATATCTAGTATAGAAAATGTAAAACTATTCAATTATGAATGGAAAGATGACTTTGCAGATGCAAGAAACTTTGGTATTTCAAAGGCAAAAAAAGATTGGATTTTTTTTATTGATTCCGATGAGATAATGTCAAAAGGATGTTTAGAGCAATTAAATGCTAGTATAAATGAAGCAATGGCCTACTCTGAAAATAATGAAAAGCTTGTTTTTTCGCCTAAAGCAGTTAATACGGATGATTCTGTATTCTACAATGCAGGAAGAATATTTGCTAATGATGGAAACATTAAATACGAAGGGTGTGTACACGAATATCCTGTCGTGACTGATAAAAGTTTAACGCTTGTTTCTTTAAAACTTCCTAGAGTTATAGTAAGACATGATGGTTATGAAAAAGAGGTACGAGCAGACAAAAATAAAACAGTAAGAAATATAACTTTAATTAAAAAAATCCTTCAGGAAGAACCTAACAACTCTCAGTATTATTATTATTACTACAGAGATTCAAAACCCTTGATTACGATTGAAGAATACGAACAAGGGATGCTAAATTTTTTTGAAAAATTTCCCGATAGTCCTTACATTGATCAAGTAGTAAGAGATCTAGCTTATCATTATATACAAGTTGGTAAAAATGAATTAGCAGAGGAATATATTAATATGTTATTTGAGAGCGCAGAAAATGGAGCGAAAGAAAATTATCATTTAGCAATATTATACACAGGGATGAATGAAATGGGTAAGATAAAAGCCCAACAAAAAGACATATTAAAGTTACTTGTATATGCACATGATAATGTTTTACAGCAAGAGGAAGAGTTGTTTGATAAGGGATATATATTCGATGATTTAATAAGTATACTGTTTTTTCAGATTGAGGAATACGAAACCGCATATAAAATATGTGAAAAACTTGATTCTTGTGGCTATGCTTCTAACATTTCAAAAATGATTAGTAAACTTAAAGTGGTTCTAAGTCCTAATTCTAAAAATTTTAGGTAAAAGGAGTCAATTCTTAGATACCATAACTTAATTTTATTATAAGTAAATATCAACTTAAATTAATAATGCTTTTTAGATAAGGAAGATAAAAATGAAATATAAAGTTATACCACAAATAGGTGAAGAAGATTGCGGTGCTGCATGTGTAGCAATGATAGTAGAAAACTATTTCAAAAAAAAAATATCAATTTGTGAAATAAGACCGTTAATTAAGAATACAAAAATGGGGACTTCTTTCTTTGACTTAAAAAGAGGACTAAAGCGTTTGGGAGTTGATTGCAAAATTTCGCAGGCAGTAAAGCAGAAAGACGTTTTTGAAGAAATTACATACCCATTTATTACACAAATTTACAATGAGACAGGTATTCATTACATTACAGTATTCGAAAAAAAAAGAAATAAATTAATTGTTGGAGACTCTAGTAAAAATAGACAGCTTTCAATTTCAATTAGTAAGTTTCTAAAAAAATGGATTCCATATGTTTTAGAAATGGATTTTAAAAGATCAAATATAGTCTATCAAATTGAACAAAAAGCTAAGGAAATAAGTATTTGGAAAATCATGAATAGTCTAAAACTCCAACTTTTTCTATCATTATGTCTATCTATTATAGTGTATGTAGCTAGTGTAATAATAGCAAATATATATACTTTGTATTTTAACATTTTGATACCACAAAACCTTGGAGAGTTAGCTTTACAGTTAATGTTTATATATATATTAATAAACTTTTTTAGCTTTTCTTTAACATTTATTAATAATTTTATTTATAACTCAATGAGTAAGAAAATTGATGAAAAAATTATAGGAAAATATTTTAACGGTTTACTAAACAAACCTAACATGGCTATAGAATCTTATGAAATAGGAGAATTGCTTACTAATCTTTCTAACGTTATTTTGATCAGGCAAAGATTTCTGACATATCTGCAATTACTTCCAATCAGTGTTTTGACTATTACTGGTAGCTTTTATTTATTATACCTATCTGATGAAAAATTATCTTTTTTTGTTATATTGCTAGTAATTGTTCTTAGTCTAATTATATATTTATCTGATAGTCACTATGAAAAGCTAAGCAAGGAATTAATAGAAACAGGTCAAGATTTTAACGATTCTGTAATTGATACATTTACTAATGTAAGTATTATAAAACAACTGGGACTTGAAAAAGAATTTGGTAATAGAGGTAAAAAAAAGCTTACCAATTATATTATTTCTCGAACAAAAATGTTGAATTTTGACTCGATTCTAAATCAAATAAAGTCTTTTGTACTATCGTCATTCAATATTATTTTATTTTCAACTGGTGTATATTTGATTACTTTAAATCAGTTATCTTCAGGTGTCCTGCTTACATTCAATGCTCTACTAGCATACGTAACTAATCCTATTTTGAATCTTGCTAACTTACAGTCGGTGTTAGTACAAGGAAAAGTAGCACAAGAGAAGCTTTATAATATTCTAGAATCACAAATAGTTTTATATGGAAATAAGTCATTGGTAATAGAAAATGACGATATTTTTATCAACTTTGATTTAGTATCATATGATTATGATTCCAACTCTAAAATTTTAAAAGATATCTCAATTAATATATGCGGAAACAACATCGCATTAAGCGGAACTAATGGAGTTGGTAAGTCTACAATAGGAAAGCTTATTGCTCGTCTCTATATTCCAGATAGTGGAAGTATAGAAATCAATGGGCAAAACTTGATTGACATATCAGAAGAGTCTGTTTCTAAAAATATTATTTATGTAGATGGTAGAGAAAGTCTCTTTTCTTCTTCTGTATCAGATAATATTAAGCTTGGGCGAAATATTAAGGATAAAGATATATACGACACGTTAAGTAAACTAAAAGCTAATTCAATTTTTCAAAATCTTGATTTTGAAAATATTAGTGATAAGCAATTAAGTTTAGGGCAAATGCAAATAATAAAGGTTTTAAGAGCAACTCTTTCTGCAAAAAATATATATATTTTTGATGAAATCACTAATGGGCTTGATGAATGTGTAAAGCAAAATGTTGTAGATTATTTATTTGGGTTAAAAGGGATGAAGATTTTTATAACACATGATAAAGAGGTTATTTCAAAGTGCGAGAAAGAATATACCGTAAAAGACATGAAAATTGTGAGGAGGCGATAACATGAAAAAAATTTTTATTAGTATCTCTATACTTGTAATAACAGGAATTCTAGGAATGCTTATGTATAACAACATTACTAGTGAAAAAACATATTATACAGAAACTAAGTTTGGCAAGATTTCTGAATTAGTTAAAAAAAATGATAGAATAATACTATTTGTCGAACAAGATGGATGTTCATCGTGTAAACTTGTGAAGCCAATTATAAATAACTATGCAAAAGAAAATAAAGGAATAGTTTATTCCGTTACAGCTAATAAAGAAAAAGACTACAACGTGCAATCAGAAAAATATCATATAGAAGGTACTCCAACATTAATATACTTCAAAGAAGGCAAAGAAGTTTATCGTACAAACACCGGTTTTACCGAGGATGAGTTTCAGAATACTATAAAGAAAGTGGAATTTTAATATGAATAAGAAGGAATATCTAGGTATCATACTAATTGCCTTAGCAAGTATAAGTATTATTCTTTTTCTATACAGTAATAACAGAGAACTTAAAAAAGCTAATACAATGCTACAGCTCGAAAAACAAGTCTTAATAGACAACACAGATTCTTTTGAATATCTAAATTCGATTACTGTAGATACTTTTGAAAATAGAATTAAAAATAAGGAAGATATTTTTGTCTATATAGGAAATAGTGAGTGTGCGGACTGCTCAACTTTTTCAAAAAACCTAAAGAATGAAGTGAATAATTTCCCTCTTAAGAATTCATTGTATTTAGTAGAGATAAGTAGACTTCATAGAAATAAGAAGAAATGGACAGAATTTAAGTTAAAATATGGATTTGATCAGACTCCTGCATTTATATTGTTTAAAAATGGAAAAGTGAATAGTATGATTCAGTGGGATGAAAAAAAGGGTTTAAGTTCTGATTCATTCCATAGGTGGTTAGAAGAAAATAGAAATGATATAGAAAATCTTAGTTAATAATTCAGAAGAGTTAGATCATATGTATTGAATAAATTCAGAAACAATTTAGTGCATAGTTAAAAAGCATGTAAGCTATTCCTTGGAAGGTCAGAAACTTAATAGTTTTTGACACATAAACAAAATCGCGATATAATGGGGTTGAGAGTGTTTCATAAACTTATGTCATAAAGTTAAGGAGATTTCGCATGATTTTAGAGAATAAATTGGGATTAACCAATCAAGTTGAGTTGGCTAAGGTTGAAGAAAAACTCAGTAAACAAAAAGCGAAAGAATTGTACGATTGTGGAAAAATAAATGAAATCGAAGTTGGTACATTTAAAGGTTTATCTGAAATTCATGAATTTCTATTTTCGGATATTTACGATTTTGCCGGAAAAATCCGATCGGTCAATATTGCAAAAGGAAATTTTCGATTTGCACCAGTTATGTATTTAGAACATTCGTTACAGCATATTGATCAGATGCCACAAACTTCTTTTGAAGAGATTATCAAGAAATATGTGGAGATGAATATCGCTCACCCATTTCGAGAAGGAAATGGCCGAAGTACTAGAATTTGGCTGGATCTCATTTTAAAGGAAGAATTGCAAAAAGTTGTAGATTGGAACTTAATCGATAAAGCAGACTATCTTTCTGCAATGGAGCGAAGTCCCATAAACGATTTGGAAATACGCTATCTAATTTCCAATGCTCTGACTGATAAAATTGACGATCGCGAGTTATATATGAAAGGAATCGATGTCAGCTATTTCTATGAAGGGTATTCTGAGTATACGATAGATGATTTGTAAAAGTAGGTGGACCAAATGACGAAATATGGATATGCACGTGTCTCAACCGCTTCTCAAAGTACAAAAGAACAAATTCAACAGTTGCTTGAGAACGGCGTAGAGAAGAAGAATATTTTTTCAGAAAAATTTACGGGTACAAAACGGGATCGGCCAAAATTCAATCAGCTGTTGGCTGGTCTGAAGCCTGGAGATGAAATAGTTGTTACGAAGCTTGATCGATTTGCTCGTAACACGAGAGAAGCATTAGAGATCATTGAACCTTTACTCGATGATAACGTAACGATCAAGGTTTTGAATCTAGGAACGATTGAAAATACGTCCATGGGGCGAATGGTGACACGGACGTTGTTGAGTGTAGCAGAAATGGAACGTGATATGATTGTGGAACGTACCCAAGAAGGAAAAATGTTTGCAAGAAAGAATAATCCTAATTTCAGAGAAGGACGTCCGAAAGCAACAATCACACCGAAGAAGAGGCACGCATATGAACTGCTTACTTCAGGTAAATCGTATAAGGAAGTTGAAGCTATAACCGGTTTCAGTCGCAGTACGCTTTTTAGAATAAAGAAGAAAATTGAAGAAAGTTAAAAAAGAAGTCTCAGCGAACCAGACAGGTAAATACTTAATGCGTTCTAGATATGAGTCTATTAGCATGTTGTGAAATATAATATTTTTTTATTTACTTGATTTCTGCTCAAAAAATGTGTATGGTAACTGTAAAAGGTAAAGTAATTAAAGGTATGCTAGCCACGCTTACTATATTAGGATACCATCATATATTTATAATGAACGATTTGTTCGTCTACCAAACAACACATATCGTTCAGCGTAAGTCACGTTTAGGAACGTGGCTTTTTTAGTGTTATTATCGATAAATAATCTATTGACTCTATTGATTTTATCTCCATATCCCTACGGTGTTGATTGTCTTTAGATCTTTCATTTAAGAACCAAATAACTATCATAAAAATCAGCACTGCTGCTAATATAATAAACAGCATTCCTATTGTGATATTACTGGATTTGAGTCAATATCTTGGACACATTTTAGTAGAGACGGTTAAGCCATTTTTTCTTTTGCTAATTCTTCAAATTCCTGTGGGGTTAGATAGTGAATCGAGCTATGGATTCGATTTCGGTTATAAAATCCTTCAATGTAGCTAAATAGCGCTCGATTTGCTTCTTCAAAATCTGAGTAGCTAGTCGTGTAGACTTCTTCTTTTTTCAATGAGGCATGGAAAGATTCGATTCCAGCATTATCATAAGGTGTTCCTTTTCTACTATAAGAATGCCTTATTTTGTTGGTTTTAAGCCATTGTTCCACTTCTCTTGCTGTGTATTGGCTGCCCAAGTCAGTGTGTAGAATCATTCCTTCTGGAATGTGATAATGTATTTTTGCTTTATTCAATGTTTGAATGACACAATCCACAGTCATTCGTTTTGAAAATGTATAACTAATAATTCTTTTCGTGTGTAAATCCATGATTGAAGATAAGTAACACCAACCATTTTTCTTAGTAGGAATGTACGTAATGTCAGCTGCCCATTTCTCACAGATCGTTTCAGTAGAAAAGTCCTGATTTAAGAGATTCTCTTTTGAAATGATGGAATGGCAACAGTTTTTTTGACAAATTTTATAAGGTGCAGAACTTCTTTCCGTATGCTATTCCGATTGTCCTTGACAATGAGCCTCCTCGGATGTGACGATCTTCGGCAGGAGCTAACAGTTAAAGTTAGACTGCCTCGCTAGCGTTAGCACATCCGAGCTCATTATCAAGGATTCGCTGCGCCAATCTCTGGTTACGGTAACCAACCGGTGTCTCGTAGCCAAGTGTACCGTGCAACCGAAGGTGGTTCCACCAATTGACATAGTCAAATAACTCCAAATCCAATTGTTGTAAGGTTTCAAATGTGTATTGATAGACAAATTCTACTTTCAACGACTTATAAGTTGATTCAGCTACGGCATTATCAAAAGGACAGCCTTTATGACTCAATGATCGATTGATGTCAAAAGTTGTTAATAATTCATCAATAGCTTGGTTATCAAACTCTTTTCCACGATCAGTATGAAAAATCTCAACCTCTGTCAGAGGTTGTTTGATACGGCTAAATGCTTTTTTTACTAGAACGGCATCTTTATGTTCTCCACAAGAATAGCCGAGAATTTCTCGATTGAACAGATCCAAAATGAAACAGACATAATTCCATTTTTTCCCGACTCGTACATAAGTCAAGTCTGTTACGATCGCTTCTAATGGGTTGTCTCTTAAGAATTTACGATTCAATACGTTTGTCGTTTTGGCTTCATTGCAAGTAGAATGATGTACTTTAAAATAAGCAACAGTATAGCTCGATTTTAATCCTCTATTTTTCATGATTCTACTAATTTTTCGTCGGCTGATCTGAATGCCTCGTTTTGATAAGGCTTTTTTTATTTTTCTTGAGCCGTAGGCCTTTCGGCTGCGGATAAATTCTTCAGCGACTACTTCTTCAAGTTCTGATTCGTCTTTCTTTGGTTTTGATTGATAATAATAGGACTGACGTGATAGACCTAATATTCTGCACATCGCTGATATAGGGTAAAGATGCTTATTCGCATCGATTACTTGTCTCTTCGTCCGAATATCAGCGCTGCTTGCTTTAAAATATCATTTTCCATTTCTAATTGCTGGTTTCTTTTACGTAGTTCTAACAATTCTTTTTGTTCAGGCGTAAGATTATCTTTTTCTTTGAATGAACCACTCGTTTTAAATTGCTTTACCCATTTGTCAAATGCTGAAGCCGTTAGTTCATATTCTCGAATGATTTCTACACGTGGCTTTCCAGCTAAGTAAAGATTGACGATTTGTTGCTTGAATTCTTGTGAAAAAGTTCTTCGTGTTCTCTTAGACATAAAAATTCCTCCTGGTATGTTTTCTTCTAGTCTACACACCTTAATTTTTCTGTCTAGTTAATTGTAGCCTATCCATGATCGGTTTATTAGACCTTTGAGGTCTATATTTTTTAACTACAATCGACCTTAAATTTAATTGTTTCATTAGCTTTTGGACATGTTTAAGAGATACTGAAATCCCTTCTTTTAATAAAACTTGATGGATCTTTGTGGCACCATAGCGTTGTTTATTCGTAAAAAAAATTGTTGAAATCTTCTTTTTCAACTTATTATTTCTGATTTCTGTAGCTGTCAACGGTTTATTCTTATAAAAATAATAGACACTTCTAGGGATTTCTAATAACCGACACAACAAAGAAACAGTGTAATCCTTACACCATTTTTCAATAAATTGAACAAGCGAATTTAGGTTTTCCGAGAGAATATGGCTGCGGCTTTTTTTAAGATTTCAAGTTCCTCATTTAAACGAGCATTTTCTTTTCTCAGTTCAGCTACTTCTTTTCCAGTCAGTCCTGTGGACTGATCAGGTAAATATAAATTCTTCCATTTGTAAATCGTTGCTTCAGATAAGCCATATTCTTTCGCTAACCCTCGAACAGAACGTCCAGTTTGATTCAGTTCAACAATCATTTGTTTAAAATTTTCTTCATATCGGGTCATAAAAATTCATCCTCTCGTAGATAAGTTTAATTTATTCTTGTCTCTACGAAAAGCTGTCTAAGATTTGATACTAACACCAAATGTTGTATACCCCCAAACAATACACATATTTTGAAGGATTAGGATTAATAAAGCTAAAAATATAGTAAGTATACTAAATATATTTACTATATCTAGTATACTTACTATATTTTAATCTTTTGATCGTCTATTATATATAATCCGTTCCTCGTCGTTTAAAGTATCAACATAGGCGTCCATTGCAAGTTTGACTATTTCATACATAGGAATATCTTTTGCATAACTAAGATCCCGAATGGTTTTTAGTACGGGAGGATCTACTTGAACTGGTTTTCTTTCTTTCGCAGTGTACTTTCGTTCCCCTAACTCGACATTAATATCATCTTTAATTGAAATATCTTCAGCACCAATTTTCTTCTTATCTTTGTTCGTTGGTAATAATGCCATTTAGTTTAATCTCCTTTCCAAGAGGTAGGATATGATTGGCCATTGAGTCAGCATATTTAGGTGTATAATCAAATCCTTCAATATCACCATGTTGTTCATAGTATTCAATTCTTTCTTCTAATTCTGTAAAGATGTCTGCAAAAATAGCCCACCATCTTCGATCTACATAATCATTTAATTGGATACCATTCTCACCATACATTTCTAACCGATCCGAGCCTTTAACAATGCTTTTAAAAATGTTTGATTCACCATACTTATCAATTGTTTTTTGATAGTTTGCGTGTTGAGAGGAACGTCGCACTGAGAAAAGAACAGGCAAAATTCCAATGATTTGAAGATGAGACTCTTCAAAATTCGTGACAATCGGAACTAAAACTTTATTAATAAAATCTTCTGTTCCTTCCATTGCGTACCGTTTTAATTCTTGCATTGCAATAATATAATCTGCAGCAGTTAAGAATGCACGAACCACATTATCTGTTGATGGTGGGCAGTCGATAAAGATATAATCGAAATTTTTTCTCAATTCTTCTAAAGGTTTAATGAAGGCCAATGATCTCTTACGACGATCAGGATATTTTTCGGACAAGTATTCATTAAGTTCTTCAGATCCAGGAGAGCCAGCCATAATATATAAATGTGGACTTACTTGAGTAATACCTGAAACCCAGTCCCCTTTTTTGATTGCTGCAGACATGGATCGATCAAAGCTAGTAATTTGATACGTTGATCCAATGTTGGAAGTAGTATTTCTTTGTTGGTCATAATCAATTAGCAACACGTCTTTTTCAAAAAGTTGACTAGAAACAATCGCTAATAAATCATTGTCTGTAGTCTTACCAATGCCGCCTTTTCTACCTGTAAGCATTACAACTTTTCCTAGTTTATCTGATGTTTTAAATGCAGTCCGTAAGTTTTCCATAGTTCCCTCCAATTTCCTATACTAAATATATTTAGTATACTTCATATACTTAATATATTCGATATATCTAATATACTCCAAATTGATAAGAATTCAGACTTTATAAGGAATATAGTGGATATACTAAATATATTTGCTATATTCAGTATATCAGATATATTCAAAATGTCAAAATATATTTGTGCGTTTTGCGTTGACAATTTAGAGTGAAAAGAGGTAAACTTAATTCTATAGAAACCACAGATAATTCACTATTTACAAAGTAGCAAAAGCAGTGGTACTCTTTAAACAGAAAAATTACATAAAAAAAAGAGACGGAAATAATTGATTTTAGCAGAATCAATTATTTCTGAATCACATGGTTAGGACATGTGTTCACGCTCGTCTCAAGAATATGTAAGTAGCTACCAACTACTTATATTAAAAGTTGATCGGATACCTTTTCCGATTGCCTTTATTCTACCAAAAAAAGGCGAGCAACTCAACAGAAGAACGTTTATTTAGTGTACTTAAATTAAATATTCTTAAACACTGAAGAGAGAACACATACTATGGCTGAGATTAAAGCTAAACTGTGTTCTCTTTTTGTTTGAGAAAGGACGTTACAATCGATGTTGAGCGAAATTTATTCAGCTATTCTTAAAAACGGCTTACGTACATACAAATATCGAAACAGCACCATGAAACCTGCAGGTCATATTGATTCCAGTAGGAGTGGTGCTATCTTTGCGTACCGTAGCAAGCAATTAATGAATGTTGGGCGTGGTATGGTCATTACTTCGGAAGAAGCTATTTTAGAGAACGAAAAGAAACTAACGCATTGGACACCTAATACCTATCGCTTTGGTACTTATGCGGATGATTATCGAACAGTGGTTAAAGGTCATTCTGAGAAAAACTTAAGTCAAATCAACACATTTGTAGTTGATATCGATTCAAAAGAGAACCATCAAGGCGAAATTATTTTAGCCTGTTTAGATCAAGTGGGCTACATGCCAACGCTAATTTTAGAATCAGATCATGGTTATCAAGTTTATTTTGTACTAAAGACACCAGGCTATGTCACAAAGAAAAGCAATTTCAAGGTGATCGATGTAGCAAAAAAAATTTCAAAAACAATTCGTCTACAGTTGGCTGAAAAATTGTCCGGAGTGGATCTAGGATGTAACCACTTCGGAATTGCTCGATTCCCACAAGAAAATAATATTGTTTTTAAAGAAATGAACTATCAGTATTCTTTTGCTGACTGGATTCAATGGTCGATGAAGCTTGAATCAGATCAAAAAACAAAAGAAGATCGAGAACGAAAACTAATTGTCTTTCCTGAGAAAAAAGAAATTCGTCAAGTAGATGAACCGTGGTTCGATATGTTACTTCATAAAGCAAACATCGTCGGCGGAGAAGGACGTCTTGGTCGAAATAATGTGATTTTCACGCTTTCTTTAGCTTATTACTCTTCAGGTTATGCATTGGATACTTGCGAATACAATATGTTCACATTCAACGAACGGTTACAGGAACCGCTATCTGAAGCAGAATTAGTAAAGATTGTACGTAGTGCTTATTCTGGTAATTATCAAGCAGCAAGCAGAGAATTCATTATTGAATTGTGCCAGCAATGGGTTTCACCAACCTTAAAAAATAATGATCTGTTCATTCAACGACGTGGCTGGTGGAAATTTAAAAAGCCACGAGATCAAAGAAAATATAGTCATAAAAATGAATGGAAAGAAGATCTATTGGCTTATCTAAGCGAAAAAAGTCTTGCTAGTGAGCCTTATTTGAACCTGTCAAAAAAAGAATTGGCTTCACAACTAACGATGCCCAAGCGAACACTTGATAAGATCTTAAATGAGTTACGAGAGGAGAATAAAGTCTTCTACAAGGTAACACGAGGAAGAAATGGCGGAATGATCATTGCTTCAGTCAAAACGTTGTTCGCGAGGGTTATTCAACTAAGTAAAGAAAAGAGACTAGATTATTCAACAAGGATCACAGAGGTATTTGGACTCAACGAGAGCTTAGTAGAAGAGACATTTAGACAATTATCAACCCCCTTGAACCCTCTTAAAGAAGTGAATCTTTTTGAAGTAGATACAGGTTGAAAAATAAAAGGTGCAAATTGCCTTATACAATATATCTATGATACTTCTGTAGGTGTTGCTCCCTTTGCCTAGCTACGTGTAGGTGGTATACTTATAACTGCGTATGCAGTCTTATGTATCATGGAGGAAGTTGTATGTCGTTAAAAAATTATGTCTATTCACATCCTGTTAATGTGTTTATCATTGGTCGTTTGGGATTATCTGTGGAAGTGTTCTGTGAGCTTTATGGTTTTAAGCAGGGGACTTTGTCTTCTTGGGTTACCAGGGAAAAAACAGTTGCTTCTTTGCCGATTGAGTTTCTTCATGGGTTGTCCTTAGCTTCTGGGGAGACTATGGATCAGGTATATGATTGTTTGTGTGTGTTAGAGCAGGAGTATATTGAGTATAAAATAGCTAACGAGTTAAGAAAAAGGAAGAAGTATATCCAGTAGTAGTTTTTATTTACTCTTAATTGTCAAATTAAGTTAGACAAATCATCAATACTTACGTAACTCAAAAATACTTCCAAAGGTGTTCGATAATTCAGTGATTTTCTAGGAATATTATTTCGTTTCGATGCGACAGATTGAATAAAAGATTCATCTACTGAATTGAAATCCATAGATTTCAATAAACCATCTCTACGTAACAATCCGTTAGAATTCTCGTTTAGGCCTCTTTGAGACGGCGTTCCTGGATCAGCGAAATAAATGGCAATATCATTGGCATTACTGATCTGTTTCCAATTTGAAAATTCCTTTCCACAATCAAAAGTGATGGATTTGAATAGATTTTTCGGTACAGATTCAAACCAATGATTTAATTTGTTTTCAATATCAATCGCTTGTCTACCACACGGTTTCAATGTGATGATAACTTTTGATAATCGCTCAACTAAGGTAATTACAGCACTTTTATGTTTCAAACCTACGATAGTGTCACCTTCAAGGTGACCAAACTCATTTGAGAATTGGCTATAATCTTTTTCACGTTCATGAATAGAGCGACGGAAAGCTTGTTTTCCACGTCTTTCTTGATGTCCATTTGGTTTACGCTTGCCTTTCATCGGTAAGTCAGAAGGATTAAATAGCCCCTTTTTGAACATACGATAAATGGTACGAGCAGAACAACGAATAGGAAACGCTGCACGACCAACAATCACATCGGGTGTCCATCCTTGAACAACCTTTCTTTGAATATATTCTGATTGTTCCTCAGGTAAAACAAGCGGGCGTCTACCACAGTTTGATTTGTTTTTCTTATACTGTTGATAGTACTCTAAGGCTGATTTTCCTTGCTTGAAGAACAGGTATACTTTATGGATCGTTTGTCTTGAACGATTCAAGCAATGCGCAGTTTTCGCAACAGATTGATTTATTTTGAAATAAGACTCTATCATTACAAGTTCATCCGTTGTAAGATGGGTATAGGTCATTTGTACTCACTCCGGTTCTGTTGCAAAGTTTTAAATCTACTATCAAATAAGGTAGAATAATAGAAAAAGATAGCAGGAGGAATGACGATGAATCATTTTAAAGGAAAGCAATTTCAGCAGGATGTGATTATTGTAGCCGTGGGCTAC